>Ga0209508_1000059_pt1 | contig 132121 bp, 131 predicted proteins | sample AD_UKC129_MetaG_FD_184427 | JGI IMG/M metagenome (GOLD analysis project Ga0209508, IMG submission 184427) | Active sludge microbial communities of municipal wastewater-treating anaerobic digesters from Canada - AD_UKC129_MetaG (SPAdes) (version 2) | ecosystem: Engineered > Bioreactor >...
TCTTGCGGCTGGTGGTGGCCTGCACCGACCGTTGCGACTCGCCGTTCCGGTACTCGTTGTCGATGACCGGGTACTCTCGCGTGTGGACGAATGCGCGGCACAAGCTTTGCGGCAGCACCGCGGCGGGTACGGCATTTTGAACACTGCCAGGCATAGGGTTGCCGCTATTGTACGGATATCGTAATATAGAGTGCGTATGATCCGGTCCTGCCGTGACAAGGAAGTCCAGCGGCTTTTGGACCGGAAGTTCAGCCGAAAATTTCAGGCGATCGAGAAGGCAGCTCGCGTCCGCCTGGCCCTTCTGAATGCCGCAACTTCGCTTGGCGATCTGCAACTGCCAGGACTGCGCCTGGAAGCCCTGAAGGGTGATCGCAGGGGCCAGTACAGTATTCGCGTTAACGACCAGTACCGCATCTGCTTTGCATGGCGGGACGGAGATGCTCACGATGTGGAGATCGTGGACTACCATTAGGAGGCATTCATGGCCACGAAGTCAGAAAAGCGTTTGGCGCCAATCCATCCTGGCGAAGTACTTCAAGACCTGCTTCAGGAAGCCGGCCTGACGGTGAATGCTCTTGCCCTTGCTCTTCGCGTGCCGGCGAACAGAATCGGGAGCATCATCAAGGGCCAGCGTGGCATCACGGCGGACACAGCCTTGCGGCTTGCCCGCTATTTCGGAACCTCGGCCCAGATGTGGATGAACCTTCAGGCGAAGTACGACCTTGAAGCCACCGAAGACGCCATAGGCCGCAAGGTTGAACGGGAAGTCCTGCCCCGGTCCGCAGCTTGAGTGTCATGCAGTCACCAAGCCAGGGCTCACCTGAAGCGCCGTCAACTCCCGCCGGCCGGCATTCGCTTTCATCGCGTTGATCGCACCCTGGGCCACTACACGGCCATTCTGGATGATCACGTTCCCAACCGTCTTCGAGTCGATCTGAAGATTGACCACCGTCGTGCCGAGCCCGGCGCCTGAGGCCACGCCGCCGCCGATCCTGTCGAGCGTCGGAAGGCCGCCCAGGCCGGGGAGGGCGGTGCCGTTCGAATATCCCGGCGACTGATATAGCGAGCCGCCAACCTGCGCAACACCGAGTGGGTGAACCGTGGCGGGCATGCCTCGAGTCGGCTGCCCCGTGCTCATTGCGTACAACTGGACCAAGTCCCGGATCTGCTGGCTGCGAATCGCCATGTCGAGGTTGCCGCCGAAGGCCTGCTTCGCGGTGTCCACGATCTGCTTGAGCAGCCCCTTGTCGGCGATGTCAACGCCATACAGTGCCTTGATCTTCTCGCGCGCCTTCTCCTCCGCGCTTTTCACGAACAGGCGCACCAGGCCGGCGACGAACCCCACACCGGCCCCGATCGCCGCGCCCAACGGCCCACCAAATTTCGCGCCGATCATCGCGCCGCCCGCCGTGGTCATGGCGACGCCAGACCAACCGCCGCGCCGCAGTCCTTCGAGCGCGAGAATGCTCCCGCCGGCCAGCAGCGCGCCGCCTTGCCAGCCGCCGATCCCCCGCGCATCGGCGATCTTGGTCAGGTTGCCCATCTCGTCCAGGCGCCAGCGTTCCGGCCGGTAGCCGACGTTGCCCAGGTTGCTCAGGAGGTCCTTCCACCCTTTAAAGCCGCCCAGCACCCCGACACCGGCCTTGGACGTGAGGCCGCCGCCGCCGGCGCCGCCAGTGCTCGGGATGAACGGAGGCGTGCCCCAGCCGCCGACCGCTCCGCCTGGAATCGGACCGCCCGTACCGCCGAACACCGGCATCGCGCCAATGCCCAGCAGTCCGCCCAGTCCACCCAGGATGCCGCCGCTTCCGCCGGTACCGGCGCCTCCGCCCGCGAACGTCACCTTCTGGCCGGTGAACAGGTACATCAGCATCGCGGCCACCCGTGACGTGACAACTTCCTTGATCGCAGTCAACAGCGCGGTCTTAAACGAGTTCGCGATCGCCGACCACACCGACTGCGACTTCTGAAGCAGCGCATCGAAGACGCCACCGGCCTGCTGCTTCAGCGACTCGAAAATGCTGCGGTTGTGCTCGCGCACCAGTTGCGCCGTCCGGTTGGCGGCGTTCTCGCGCACGGCCTGGATCGCGGCGTCCGTGGCTTCCTGGTTCTGCCGCCGGATATCCTCGCGCTGCCGGTTCAACTCCGCGATCCGCGCCTTGATTGCGTCCGCCTGATACCCGAGCCGCTTTAGGGTCAGTTCCTCTTCGAGTAGCATCCGCGAGGTGTCCATATCGTAGAGGCGCTGCCGCACCTCGTGGACCTTCTTCAAGTACTCGACCTCGATTTCGGCCTTCCGCTGCTCGACTGCGATCTTCTGCTCGAGCGTCTGTGCATCGGCGCCCTCGAGTTCGCGAAGGCGGGCGTCGCGCTCGAAGCCCACCCGGTGTTCCTCGAAGGCATAAACCTGGCGCAGGTGATCGAGGTTGCGCTCGGCAATCTCCGCGTCGTTCTGGATGCGCTGCTGGAAGCGGCGCGCCTCGAACTCCATTTGGCGCCGATGCACCTCTTCCTGGTCCTGGAGGTATTCGGCCAGTGCCGTCTTGTTGTCGAGTGCAAAGTGCTTTTTGAAGGCGTCGAGCTTCTTCTGCGCCTCCTCGATGATCGCGTTCCAGGCCGCCTTCGTAAGGGCGACGTAATGGGAGACGCCGCGCTTGTCGACGAACGTGGTGCGCTTGGCGATCTCGGCGTTGATCTCGGCGATGTCCTTGGCGAATCCGGTCTTGCCGGCACCCGCCGCGGCGATGGCGCGTTCCCGGAAGAACTTCTCGTTCTCGGCCTGGCGCTTCCGGATCTCTTGCGCGAACTTCAGCGCTTCCAGATCCGGCTTGCCAGCGATCTTGATCTTCGGCAGGCCGGTCCCGAACTCGCCCCACGGCTCCTCTTCGCCGGGCAGCAACCTGCGGCCGGAGACCAGCTCACGGATTTGCTCGTCCGTCATCCCCCGCTTGCGTAGATCATCGATTTTGACTTTGCCGGCGAAGAGTTGCTGCCGGAGCGCCGCGTTCTCCATCTCGCGGCCGCGCGCATCCAGGCCCTCCTGCATGTCCCTGTACGACTTGTAGACCACGGCGCCCGCGGTGACCACGCTCGTGATGAGCAACGCCCAAGGATTCCTGCTGAGCGCCAGAGTGAGCGCATCGACGGCTTTGGCGATGCCCAGGATTTTGGTCGCGATGGCATGAGTGGCCAAAATGCCCGCGAGCCAAACCGCCATCGTGCCGAACTTCTCGATCCACGTGACGTTCTCCTTCAGCCAGCCGACCAGGTTTTGCAGGTGTTCGACAACGGCCTTCAACTCGCTCTGGAACGCGCGGCCTACATCGTCCTTGAGCTCTTTCAGCTCGCGGGAGAGCTTTTCCATCTGGCCATCGACGCTCGCCGCCTTCGCGGCGGCCGCGCCCTGGATTTCCGTCGCCGCCCGCATTACGGCGTTGTAGCGGACCTGCTTGGCCTCGAGGTCGGTGAGCGTTCGGCCGCGCTTCAGTTCCTCAACTTGAACCGCCTTGTTCAGATCGACAAACAAACTCATCATCCGCAGGCCGCGGCTCTGGCCGGTCTCGATCGCCAGCATGATTTTCTCGAAGGCCTCGGCGGCTCCGATGCCTTCGGTGCTCACGGCGGCCGCGTCCTTGGCAACGCGCGCGAGGCCCTGCGCTTTTTCCAAACCGATGTCGGCGATGATGAGCTTCTGGACGCTGGTGGTGGCGTCCTCCGAGGTGTAGCCGATCTGGCGGATGGCCTCGATGGCCTTAGCCGCGGCGGCTGCACCGTCGCCGTGCACTCTTGCGAGAGTGCGGGTGACGGCGACCAGCCGGTCCTCCTGCGCCGCCTGCCGCGCAGCCCCAATGGTCCATTCCCTCCCAAAATCGATAACCCTTTGGATGGCGTCCGCGAGCAGGTTGCCGGCCGTGGCGCCTTTCACCATCGAGGCGGTCATCCCGTCGATGCCCTGCGAGGCGCTGCGCGCGGCTTTCGTGGACGTTGCCTCGATGTTCGACAGGTTGGTGTTGACGCTCTTGATGGACTGGTTCGCCTTATCGACTTCGACGGTGACGACCAGCTCGAGCTTGTTATCGGCAGGCATGTGCTGTCAGGTAGTCAGGCTGCAGCACCTGGATTGGGTCAATCGGCGAAGACTTTCCGCGGGTTGATGTGTACTATGGGAAAGGCGGTTAGCCATGACGTGCATTGAAATGCATTCGGTTGTTGCACTGCTCGAAGACCTCCCCGAACAGGGCCTTGTCCGCGGTCAAGTCGGCACAGTAGTCGAGACTTGGGCTCCGGGCGTCTATGAAGTCGAGTTCTGCGATGACAACGGCAAGACCTACGCGATGGTCGCTGTGAAGGCAGAGCAGCTAATGCGCCTGTACCATAACCCCGTCCATCAGGCAGCCTAGCGGCGATCACCGTTCACTCGTTCCCTGTCTAGTTGTTCTTTCTCCTCTTCGAGGATCAGCATGGCGTAGAACTCGTCGGCGCGGATCTCATCGAGTGAGACTCGCACGCCCAGCTTCAGCGCCGCTCGCAGATCGAGCGCGCGGCGGATGAGCAGTCCGGTTTCGCTCGACTGCGCGGCGTCGAGCTTATCGAGCGGACAGTGGTCGCAGCGACCGCCGTCCTCCGGTGCGTCAGGACACAGCCGTGGATCGCACAGCTCCTCGCGCCGAAGGGCCCAGTGGATCAGGAAACGGACGGAAGGCCGCTCCGGCCACTCCCCGTTCAGAAGTTTGGGTCGCGGTCCTCCTGGAAAGCGGCATCGAGCGCATCGATGGCGGCCTTGACCGCCACGGCCTGGTGGATGATCGGGACCTCGCCGGCGTATCCCTCGGCCGATCGCGCGAGCTTCTTGTAGAGCGTGTTCGCGGCTGCCAGGTTGATGGTCAGCTCCTGCTTGTTGAAGGGCAGGTCGAGGATGCGCGCGAACGCGCGGCGGTACTCGAAGACGTCCTTCGCCGAGGGCATCGCAAGCACGTGGACCGCTGTGCCCCCAAGCACACGGAGCGTAATGCGGAACGCATCGCCGGTTTGGATGACGTCGTCCACTTCGGCCTGGCTCAACTGCTCGATGATGCGGCTGGCCTCGAACGGATCGACCTCGACCGGATCCTGCTCCTCGGCGCGGATCTTCGCGAGTAGGGCGGCGTCCACGTCCTCGGAGTTGGGGACTACGGTTTCGGAGATGCCGCGCCCGAGTTGCTTGATGATCACCTTCCGCCTGCGCTGGCGTTCGGACCACTCCTCGTCAGAGGGAAAGCGCAGACGAACCGTCTTCACGCCTTCCGGAGTCCGCAAGTTCATTGTGATGGGTTTGGTTGCATCAAACATGGGAGGCTCCTACTGGCAGATGCTGTCCACGCCGCACTTGGCGACGGCCGAGACGATGCCGTTGGTCGCATCGAACATCGGCAGGCACTCGACGGCGACAGTGACGATGCCGTCGGTCTCGCCAACCTCGGCGGTGGCGAAAGAGACCTTGTGCCAGGTGATCTCGAGCGAGTTATTGGCATCGTAGGTGAGGGAAATCACCGCCGTACCCGTGGTCTGGTTCTTGAGCTTGGTCAGTTCGGTGGAGCCGCTCTCGAATCGCGCGGTAAAGCGCAGCGTGCCCTGCCGGTTGCCGAACTCCAACCTGCCGCGGATCGCGCCGCTCGTGGCGTCACCGGCCGTCTGGAAGCCCGAGCCGGGATAGAAGCCCGCGTCCATACGGATGTTGTTTCTCCAGCCCGTCTCGAGCGACACGATGTTCTTATTCGAGACGTAGTCGACGCCGTCGATGCTCAGCGCGAGCGAGGCCGAAGGCAGCAGCTTTTCGAGAGTGGCCGCCGGCATCACTACGCCGGAAGGCTCGGTAAACTTGCCGGAACCGGCAAACTCTACCGCGATGCGGCTGTTGGTGCGCCCCGGCCCGCTGCCGAGCGTGATGGTCCAGCCCTCAACCACGCAGCCGACCGCCATGCGGTCGAGCACCACACCCGCGCCCGGGCGGATCTGCTCGACGAAGGAGAAGTAAGGCAGTTCGGCCGGATCACCGTTGGCCGGCATGAGCGGCGTGCAGGTGTAGGTGAAGTTCGGGGCGGCGCCGGATTTGACCACTTTGCCCAGGCCGAACGCCATCGCCCAGGCCGCGATCTCCGCGCCCAGGTACTTCTCGAGCGTGCCCGAAACGTCCCAGGAGGTCTGGAAGGACTGCGTTGGAAACTCGTGGCCCTTGCCGAACTCCTCGGCGTCGTTCTCGGTGTTGAGTCTGGGGTTGACGAGAGCGGCATTGAGCTTGCCGAAGCGCCACATCTCGGCGTCGGTGTTGGCCGTCGCGATGTCGGTCTGCTTCTGCTTGCCGAAGCAGATCAGAATTTCTTGCAGTCTAGCCGTGGACATCTTCCGTTGCCTCCTCCCTTGAGGCCGGCGGCTCGCATTGTGAATAGCCGGCGACCATGAGGGGTATGAGCACTTCGGGCTTTGCTTCGACCTGTACCGGCTCACCTTGTCCGAAGGGCGGACTCATCCAGATAAACTCATTCATCGCCAATCTCCGTAAACGTGATGGGAACTTCGAAATAATCCAGCCCCTCGGCGTCGGTCTGCCGCTGGATCTGCGGCAGGTCCATCGGGTAGCAGGAAGGGTGGACCGTGGCGTTCAGCATCGGCACTTCCGATCCGGCCGGCACGCCTTTGGTGATCAGCCGGAACAGCCGGTAGTACGCAGCCGGCGGATTGCTCTCGTCCGCCTCCCGCGAACGCAGGTAGAGGGTGACCTGGTGCTTCCAAACATCCACGGTGCCGAACGTGCCGGGCGCGGTGCCCTGCCATACGGCCATCACCGCCGGGGCCGGCATAGTGTGGATGGCCTGCGCCAGACTTGCCTTCTTCGGGTACTGGTCGTGGTAGGCGTAGATGCGCTTCGGATCACCATCCATCTCCGCGACAAGATCCGGAATCGACCGCAGCAACGCGACCAAGTTGTCCACGAGTTCGGCGGGATTGATCATCGCTGCCTGCCTCCGAGCGCACGTTCAATCAGAAGCGTGCTTTTCATCTCGTTGAGCACCCGCCGCGCCGCCTCGAGCACGGCGGCCCGGTTCTTCGGCGAGAAGACCACCCAGGGCTCGATCTTCTGGTTGACCCACGCCTTGATGCGGTCCTTGCGGGTTGAGAGGCCCGCCCGCGCGCGGTTCTCGCTCACCGTCCGGACCATGAAGTTGCGGAGCATATCGCCGGTCAGCGTAAGATTCCGGCGATTGCCCTTGCCGAGCCTGGTCTTGCGGATCGCGTAGCGCTTGGAGAGCGGCTTCGCCGGCGCATCCGACGGCCCGAGCGCGGCGCCCACCCGATGCTTTACGGCCGCGACGCCGACGTTGCCGATCTTGAACATCTGGTGCTGCTTGAAGTTCAGCCGGTCAAGCCGGATCTGCTTCTTCTGCCAGATGCGCACAGCGGCCATAGGTCAGGTCTGACGCAGGCGCAGGATGAGGCCGCCAGCGTGGTCGGCCAGGATGTCGAATACCTTGTAGGAGACGCCGTCCACATTCACCTCATCCCCGCGCTTCGGCGGCGCCGCAAGATCCGAGGCGCGAAGAAACACGGCCGCATATACGCCGGGCGCGTTCTCCTCGGCCTCGCGGGTTTCTTCGAAGATCGCCTTGACCGTCACCTGCTGCCTGGTCTGCGGCGAATACACGACCTCCCGGCCGAACGCACCCAGCACGCCGGCATTGAGCGCGCCGGCCAGGGAGGTCCAATCGGCCATGGCTCAGGCCTTCGTGCCCTTGACCAGCACTTCCGGCCGGAGGCAGATCGGAAGCGGGTTCGACTGCGTGTGCAGATCGGTGCCACGCCCGAACTTGCGCGGCTCCTGCTTGGCGTACAGCGGCAGGCCGAGCGTGTTCGCCGTCTCGTTGAAATCGGCCGGCGCGAAGTACGTCCGGAAGGTGTTGGCGGTCCCCAGCGGGAAGAAATGCGCCTCGTCGTCGGCGATGAACTTCCGCACGTTGCCCGCCGCGTCGGTCGCCTGGCCCCGGTACTCCTCGAACGTGATCCCGCCGAAGGTGAAGCCGGTGCGGTAGTCGTTGCCGAGTTGCTGGTTGCGCTGGTAGTACTTAAACGCATCTTCTACCGAGTCGTGCGTGGTGAAGGCGTCATAAAAGCCCTGCGAGCACAGGCACAAAATGCCGGTCATGAACTCGCCTTTGAGGTTGTCCTCGATGTGGCGCTTCACTTCGAGCACCTTCAGCAGCACTTCGGTCGTGGCGCTGCCCAGCGCGAAGTTGACCGTCTTCGGCGTGATGCCGAACTCGCTGTAGAGGTCATAGAGGGTGGAGCCGTCGGCATCCAGGATCACGCCCTTGAGCGCGCCCATGCGCAGGTACTCGAGCGTGATGGCGTGCTTGTTGCGCATGTTCTGAAGCTTCTGCGCGAGCAGGTTCGCGAGCGCGTCCGTCTCCGTTTCAGAGCCGAACGCGCGGATGCCCTGGACCTCTTCGGGCAGCACGGCGTCGTCGTGCGGGATGTGCGGGATCACGAACGACCGCACCTTGCGCTTGCCCTGCGTGCCGACCGTGCCGGGCGCGCCCACGGGCTGCGTGGGCAGCAGGTTCAGCACGCCGCTCATCTCCTCGATGATGATCGTGCGAGTGCGGACGCCCTGCGGCGGCATGAGGTTCAACTGCTCCAGCCGGCCGTAGGTGTTCGGGATCTTGTTGATGGCGGCGGTCAGCGCCGCCATATCGAAAGCGTCGGTTGCAAACGGATTGATGATCGGCATGGATTACGCTCCTTCCCGGACGAGAATGCCCAGCTCTTTCAGCTGCGTGATGGCAGTCGCTTTCTGCGGACCGGTGATGCCCTCGGGCCAAACTAGGGCGTTCTCGGCACAGATCGCGTGGCGCGCGATGATGACGCCGGGCGCATCGGCGGCGCTTGCGTCCACATCGAGCAGCAGCACGCCCGCGGCTTTCTCAGAGCCGTCGGCGGCGGCCGGTGCGAGCTGTGTCACCTTACTGCTCGCGGTGATGATACCGACCACAGTGCCGGTCTTGAGGTTCTGGCCTGAAATCACGGTGACCTTGTCGCGGCTGTAGAGGTTGTCCTCTTCGTGCTTCAGCCAATCGCCCAGGTAGTTACCTTCGGTTTGAACAGGCATGTCAGTTCACCCCTTTCCCGGCCAGGCGTTCGACGGCCTTGATCACCGGGTTGTTGTCGAGATTCGCCTTGGCGACGGTTCCGGTCTCCGGCATCACGTGCGAGCGGATCTCAGCGGCGTCCTCGGCGGCGCGGGCCTCCAGCAGGTGCTGGCGCGCTTCGGCCGCGCTCGCCTGTTTCGCCAGCAGCGCGGCGGCTTTGCCCGGCATGCCCGCCAAGGCGCACAATTCCACGATTTCCCGCGCTTCGGCGTAGCCTTGCCGGCGAGCCTCGGCGCGGATGGCTTCCACATCCACGGCGGAAGGCTCCGCCGCGTGCTGTTCTTCGTTCATGCTGCTTCTCCCTTGAAATTGGATTGAAACGGTGCGGGCCGAAATGGCCTCGCGAAGACCGGCCAGGGCGTCCTGGCGGGTTCCGAGTCTGTCGGCGAGTTGTGCCGCGACGGCGTCGCCGCCAAAGTACAGCCTGGCTTCGGTGTCGCGGATCGCGGACTCATCCACGCCACGGTTGCGCGCGACCGCGCCGACGAGCAGGCCGTAAGTGCGATCCACCTCGGCTTCGAGCACCCGGCGCGCCTCTTCACTCAACGGCGTGTGCGGGTTGAAGTCGGCCTTGCGCGCGCCCGCGTGGACGATGGTGTACCTGTAGCCGAGCTTTTCATCGCTCGCGCTCACGTCGAGGTGCGTGACGATCACCCCGATACTGCCGAGGCCGGACGTGCGGCCTGCATAGATTCGCTCCGCGCCGGATGCCAGCAGGTAAGCCCCGCTGAATGCATCCGTGTCGGCCACCGCAAAGATCGGCTTGGCGGAGCGCGCGGCGTAGATCGTGTCGGCGGCGTCGAACACACCCGCCACCTCGCCGCCCGGCGAATCGATATCGAGCAAGATGCCCTTGATCGCTGGATCGGTCGCGGCGTCTTCGATCTCCTCCTGGATGTCCACGTAGGACCGCAGACCAGAAAGCGCGTCGAGCCCGTACGCCTTGTGAACCAGCGTGCCCTCGATCGGGATCACGGCGATGCCGTCCGGAGTGACTTCATACGGCTTCCGGGCGGGGCGTTCCGAGGTCGCCGCCGCGGCGGGCGCAGGCACCTCGAGGCCGAGGCGCGGCGCGAGCACGGCGAGAATCACTTCGAGCTTTTGCGGTGCGATCAGCAGTGGGGTATCAAAGATCCGCGCCGCCAGATGTGGCAGAAGCGTCATTGGTTTCCTTTCGCGGGTCGGAGTCGTATTCCAGGCCGAGTTGGTCGGCCCGCGTGTTGTCGGCGGCGATCTCTCGGTCGATCTCCTCGGCGTCATAGCCTTGTTCGGAGACCACCTCGGCGCGGCTCTTGAAGCCCGCACGCACCGCCATGATTTGGGCCTTGATGTCCTTGAGCGGATCGACCCAGGCGAAGCCCGGCGGAATCCACTTCACGTCGTAGTTGCCGTCGCCGGCGGGCAGCGCGCCCGCAAGCACGGCGGCGTCGATCCAGGCCCGCCAGATCGGCCGGCACATCTGGAAGACGATGACCTGATGTTGAAACTGCTCGCAGCGGCGGCGGAACTCCAGCAGGCCGGCGCGGATCGACGAGTAGTTGACGCCGGTGAGGTCGCCGGTCAACTGCTCGTATGTGATGCCCATGCCGGCGGCGATCGACCGCAACTGGACGCGCATGAACGTCTCGTAGCTGGCACCGACATCGGCGGGATTCGAGAACTTCACATCCTCCCCCGGCAGCAGGACTTGAAGCGTGCCGGGCTCCAGGCCGGTGAGCGCGGCCCCGTTCGCATCCGCTGCGCCCTCGCCGACCAGCACGTCCTCCGGCGCGTTTTTCGTGACGAAGCCCGCGAACATCGCAGCGGTCTTCTTCCGCACCAGCTCCGCGTCGTCGTACTGGTCGAGTTCGTAGAGCTTGATCAGAACCTGCGTCAGCCAAGGCTGGCCGCGCAGCTGGCCCGGGCGAATCGGGCGGAAGAGATGGAGGACTGACTCGGCGGGCACTCGCACCAGTTCGGTCGAGGCCATCGGGTTGAGAGCGTCGCCGGGATGTTCTCGATAAAGATGATAGGCAACGCGCTTCCCGATCCCGTTGAACTCGATGCCGGCGCGGATGTAGTTTCCGTTTTCGAGCTTCCGCGTTTCGTTGGTCGGCAGATGCTCGGCCTCGAGCAACTGAAGCTGCAAGGGAATCGAAAGGCCGTCCTTCGGCAGCCGCGGCCGCAAGCGGATGAAGCACTCACCCGCCTCCATGACCGACCGGCACGCCAGCGCCTGGAGCCCATAGAAGTCCGTGAGGCCGGTGGCGTCGGCTTCATCGGTCCAGCGCAGCCACAGGGCCTGGATCTGTTCTCGCAGCTTCGCGTCGGTGTGTAGCGACTGCGGCTTGATGCCGGTCCCGATGCAGTTTCCGACGAAAGCATCGAGCGCGTTGGTGGCCCAAGGATTGCGCCGCACCATGTCGCGCGAGCGCGACCGCAGCGTGTCCGCGTTCCGGAAGACGAGCGTGTTGACGTCGCTCGCGGCCGGTGACCAGCCGGTTGTGCGCCGCGTCATAGCAGCCGCTTCGTAATCGGCAGCGGCTCGCGTGCCCGGCAGCCAGGTTTTCATTCGGCTCCAGAGGCCCATGTCAGAAGCCCTTCTCCGTCGAGACACGGATGTGTCGAGTCACGGGCACTCCGCTGCTCTTGCTGACATCGGCCTCGGCCGCCGCGATCGCCGCCTTCAATTCGTCGATGGTGCGGTATTCGATTTCGCGGTCGCCGAAACGAACACGGCGCACGCCGTTCGCGAGAGCGTCGCGTAGGGCTTGCAATTGCTGTTCGGTGTACATCGTCAGCGGTCCAGAAAACGGGAGCGAATGATACGCCGTTGGGGGAGCGCTCGTGGCTTCGGAAGCGCAGGTGGCTCGCTTTGCTCCACCGGTTCCCTCGAAGCGCTGCCGATCTGCTCTTCGAGCGCCTTCCAGTGACGCTCGCCGAAGCGATCCATGCCGAACTGCGTGGCGGCCGCGCGGCACAAGACGTACGTGTCGAGCGCCTCATTTCGCTCCCGCGTCTTCACCCACTCGAGCTTCCGGTAGCCTTTCACCACCTTCGGGACCAGTTGCTCGGCGGTGAGCTGTTTGAAGAACTCCTCGGGCAACTGCGGGAAGTGGCAGTAACCAGGGGGGTAGGGTTTGCTTTCCTCGGTGGGCCGCTCCAGCTTCAACCAGCCGTACAGCTCGCTTTTGAGCATCCCGGTCGCGACCGGCCATACTTTTACGCCGCGCTTGATCTTCCGGCCATCAAGAGTCACTTCGACCGCGCTGGGCTGACCGATGGGCGCCGAGCCCGTCTCGTAGCCTTTCGTGACCAACACGCGTCCCGGCCCCTGCTCGCGGGCCCATGCATAGACCTGCTGCGTAGCGAAGCCGGAGTCGACCGCCATCCGTACGATGCCCAGCCGCGCCCCGCACGCATGCGGGTAGGTCGTATTCAGCAGATCGGTAAGCCGGTCCCAAACCTCGGGGCGGGAGGTGTCGCCATCCAGGACGACATAATCGGTGAGCCAGTTTTCGCGATTGCGCCCCCAGGCGACCAGAGCGATTTCGAGGCGATCCCGCTGCACGTCGCAGCCGGCGACCAGGAATAGTGCGCCAGCCGGCACCGTGCCCAGCCGGTAATTCTCACGCCGGTCATAGAGCCGCTGCCAGTCGGGCGCATCGCCCGCCTCCGCCCACGTCTCCCCGAGCACGGTGTTGACGAAGACCTGAAGCAGCGTTGGATTCTTGCGCGCCTTCTCAAACATCTCCGCGGCATCGGCCCAACTGAACCAACCCACGGGACTGTAGAGGCTTGAGAGCCAGAATCCCGCCGTGCGCCCATCGCCCACCGCGCTGGGCCGCCACTCGCCGCGCGCGAGCATCGTGTGCTTCTGATGATTCTCGAGGCGCGCCGAGCAGTGTTCGCAGACATATACCGCCTGCTTCGGCTTGCCCTTTGGCCAGGTAAGCTGCGCGAACTTCAGCGTCTGATATTCGCCGCAAACCGGGCAAGGCACCCAGTACCGGCGCTGATCGCTTTCCTCGAACGCGGCCTCGATGCGGCTCAATCCCGCAATCTTGGGCGTCGATACGAGATAAATCTTCCGCCGCGCGAAGGTCCGCGCACGGGCCGCCACAAGCTGGATCGGATCACCTTCATCGTCGACGTCGCCCGGGTAGCCGTCGATTTCGTCCAGGAACAGGTAACGCGCCGCCATCGAGCGCAGGCCGACAGCGCTGTTGGCGCCGGTCATCACCAGCACTCCGCCGGGGAATTCCTTCGCCAGGACCGTGTTGCCGGAGTCGCGCGACCGTGGATCGCGGACCAGCTTGCGCAGCACCTCGGATTCCTCGATCAGCGGATCAATGCGCTGCTTCGAGTTCCGCTTCGCCATTTCCACGGTGGGCTGCACGGCCATCATCGGGCCGGGCGCCTGGTGGATGACGTAGCCGATCCAGTTGTTGCCGCACTCGGTAGCGCCCACCTGAGCGCCCTTCATAAAGACCACGCGCTCAACGGGAGACGACGGCGACAGGCAGTCCATAATCTCCTTCAGGTAAGGAGTGCGCTCCGTGCGCCATGGGCCCGGTTCAGCCGAGGCGCGCGTCGAGAGCACGCGATACTGGTCGGCCCATTCCGAGACCGTGAGCAGCGGATCGGGACGCGCACCCGCGGCGGCAGCCGCGCGATAGACCTCGTCAACGGTTGGCGCCATCGGCGAACTCCAGTAAGGCTTTCCGGATCTCGGTTGCGAGGATCTCGTGAACCCTGGCGGGATCGGATTCCGCAGCCAGGACGGCCGCGACGCGATCCGGGATGTTCAGCATGCCGTCGCGGAACGTGCGGAACTTGTTGAACGCCGCCACCTGCACCTCGTCGCGGCTGACCAGCTTTCCCGAGCGCTCCTCGAACTCGATCTTGGCGAGGCGCGCCAGATAGTTCTCGCGCACCGCCCGGGCGCGAGCATAATCGAGCGGGCCGGCCGCGGCGGGTTCCGGCCGTGGCGTTTCGGCGGACGTCTGCGCACGGCGCGGCGCCGGCGATGAAGTGGCGATGGTCGCCTGGCGCGGTCCAGTGTTGCGCACCCAGTCGGCGTCGGCCTGATCGACGTCGATCTTGCCGTCGCTCGTGGTCCGAATCCGCCCGGATTGAATCGCTTTCTGGACGGCCTTCAGAGTCACGCCGCGATGCTTGGCATAAGCGCGCAGACTGACGACGGGCATCGATTCTTTCTCGCGAGGAACGACTTGCTATTCCGGCGAACCGAAGCGATGAATGGGTTCGCCATGATCACCAAGGACGAACTGATTGCCTGGGCCACGCGGCAGGGCTGGAAGCTCGACCGCTGGGGCCACCTCAAGAAGGAGTTCGACAACGGCACGCACCGGCTCAAGTTGAGCCGCATCGCCGTCCGGCATGAAATCGCAACGCCGATCGGTTGGGCACGTGTGAACAGCGGCTATTACAAAGACCTCACCATCACCGCCGACGGGAAGCTCGGCGGCCTCAAGTTCTGAGAAAGGAGAAACCGAATCATGCGACTCTTCGCGATAGACACCGACAACAACATCACGGCCTTCCCCGCCGCCGAGCAGATTCCGGAAGGCCAGGAACACTTCGCCAGCGAAAAGGAACTGGGCAAGCTCGCCGCCAACTGGCCGACCGACCGGCTGGTCCAGGTCTGGAACAGCTTCGCCGGCGTGGCGCCCTTCGACGAGCTGAAGCAGGTCAAGAAGTTCACCGACCGCAAGACGGCCGTCGCCCGGATCTGGAAGGCCATCCAACGCCTGGACGCCGCCCCCGCGCCACAGGCGGCCGACGTCGCGCCAAAGGCCAAGGAGCCGAGGAAGGCGGCCAAGCCCGAGGACACCACGCCCACTGCGCGCGAGGGCAGCAAGAAGGCCATCGTTATCGACCTGCTGAAGCGCCCGGATGGCGCGTCCCTCAAGGACATCATGCAAGCCACCGCCTGGCAGGCGCACAGCGTGCGCGGCTTCATCTCCGGCAGCCTGACCAAGAAGATGGGCCTCACCGTCGAGTCCTTCAAACGGCCGGACGGCGAGCGTGCGTACAGAAACGCCGAATAGGCCGACCGCCATGATGATCGAGTTCGGAGACCACGGCGAGGAGGAGCGGCGGCTCCTCCTCCGCTACTTGGAGGCCGCCAAGTCGCAGCCGCCTGCCATCCACACGCCGAGACCAGGTTGCCTCTGGCTCCTGATCGGCCGCCTCTACCTCGCCTACCTGCGCCGGCGTTACCGCATCAAACCGCAGTAGCCTTCCTCCCGCCGTCCGGCATTACGAGCCGGCGGCGTTTCTCTTCCTCAACTCCTCAGCCAGCGTGTCGAACCGCTCGCGGAGGTGGCTCTCGCGCAGATGACACTCGCTGGCGCGCACAAAGGTTCCGTTGTTAAGTCGGGTGATAATCCGGTTCTCCAGCTCGGCGAGTTCCTTGCGCACCTCGGCGAGCAACGCACGGTTCTGGAGGCTCACGTACGTCGCGATCAGACCCGAAACAAGACCGATGATTGGGACGAGGAGGCCGACGATGTTTCCATTCATGAGTTCGTTCCTTCCAGCGGCAGGTCTCGTTCCTCTCGCTCCAGGATCCTCAGTTCCGCCGACCAGTCCGACAATGCAAGGCACAGGCCCTGCACATCGGGGTGCCCGGCCCGCAACAGCCGCTGTGCTTCGGCGATCTCGGCGTGGCAGCGGTCGATTTCACACTGCAACCCTTCCCGCCCGGTAGTTTGGTCCTCAGGAGCACGGAGCGCGGTCATGCGGTTTCAAACAACCTTGGCTGTTCCATAGCAACAAGGCGAGGTGAACTTTGCGGCTGTGCCAGGACCGGCCGCTTGCTGGTCAGTACGGCCAGGGCTGCCTCAATCGGGAACTGATCGATGTTCCGTCTTCGCTCGGCGCGTGCGTGGTGTTGATAGCCCGGAGGTCGCAAGTGGATCGTCTGCAGAACGCTCTCAGAGAACGGCAGATAAGCAATCACCCGAATGTCCAGGGCGACCAGAGCGATGATGTCGAATTCGTCATCGGCGTACACACGTCGGCCGCCCTTACCAGCTCTCCGTACCTGGAACAGATATCCTGTGCCGAGCGCGCGCTTCCCCGGCAGTTTTCGGGCTGCGCGAGTCGCCTTCACTTGCACTCGAAACAGGGAACTGGCGCAATCGAGAACGACGTCGTAAGGAACGCCTTGATCCGTCAGATAGGCGCGATAGCCCGACAGAATCAGATCGGCCACGACTAAGTGCTCGGCGGCTTTTCCGATTTCAAAATCGGATAGCGGCTCTGCGGTCACCCAGCAGTCTTTCTGGCGGCCGATATCTCGTCAAACGTGCGGCCGTCGCCTTCCAAAATGGGTTGCTTCCCGCCATAGGCGACGTAGCGGCGTGCAATGACATCGCAATACAGCGGCTCTAGCTCGATCAATCGGGCGTAGCGTCCAGTCCGCTCACACGCGATCAACGTCGATCCGGACCCGGCGAACGGATCGAGAATCGTGTCCTGCGTCTTCGAGGAATTACGGATTGCGCGCTCGATCAGCTCGACCGGCTTTTGTGTTGGATGGAGATCGTTCTTGACCGGCTTCTTGACGAACCACACGTCGCCCTGATCGCGGGCACCGCACCAGAAATGGTCCGTTCCCTCGCGCCAGCCGTAGAGCATCGGCTCATATTGCCGCTGGTAATCGGCGCGCCCCATCGTGAACACGTTCTTCGCCCAGATGATGAACGTCGACCAGTGGCCACCGGCTTCGGTGAAAGCCGTATGGAGCGTGTGCAGTTCCGAAGACGACATGCAGATGTAAACGGCGCCCTTGGTGACGGCCAGGATGTTGGTGCAGGCCTCGCGGAGAAACGGCCCAAAATTCGCGCCGAGGTTGTCGTTCAGGATTCTCCGCTTGTTGCCACGGAGCTTATCCTTCATGGTCTGGCCGTAGTTCACATTGTAGGGAGCATCCGTCCACGCCATGTCAGCCAAATCGCCAGCCAGCACCTTCTCGACAGAGTTGATCTGTGTGGAATCTCCGCAGAGCAGCCGGTGTTCGCCGAGGATCCAAACATCACCCGGCACCGTGATTGCCGTTTCCGCCGTGTCCGGGACAGCATCTTCGTCCGTGAGGCCGGCAGGCGGCTCGGTTTCCGGTTCGGCAAGCAGATCACGCAGTTCGTCGTCCGTAAAACCAATCACGTCGAGGTCGAAGTTGTCCTCCCGGATCGACTCCAGCTCAACGCGGAGCATTTCCTCGTCCCAGCCGGCATTGAGCGCCAGGCGGTTGTCGGCCAGAACAAGGGCGCGCCGTTGCGTTTCGGTCAAGTGGTCGAGGACGATGACCGGAACTTCGGTCATGCCCAGTTTGCGGGCGGCGAGCAGGCGGGCGTGGCCGGCGATGATGATCCCGTCCGACCCGGCCAGAATGGGGTTGGTCCACCCGAACTCGGCGATCGAGGCCGCGATCTGGGCAACCTGTTCGTCACTATGCGTGCGCGCGTTCCGGGCGTAAGGGATCAGCCTTTCGACCGGCCACGTCACCACCTGCAAGTCCATCATGCTTTGCCCGGCTGAGTGGATTTCTGGAACAGGCCCAGCTCGTTGTGCAGATCGACGATCTTCCCGATCATGGGAATCACGATGGCGACCAGTTTGTCCCAGGAGAACTCGGCAGCCAGCGAACTGCTGCCGTCATAGGCGGTCTTGAGAATGTCGAGCACGAGATCGAGCTTCTTTCTGCCCTGACCAGGCAGCGGGATCGCGTCCTCGACGGCGCGAACGACGCTCAAAATGAGCGGGAACAACTTGAGGACGGTGATTAGCGTTTTCATGGTGGTCGAAGGTTGGGTGGCGAGCGGCGTGGTGGTTACCAGGCCGCCAGCCGCCGGCGCGTGGGCTATACCTTGCGGTTATTGAGGGCCTCGGTAACGGCTGCCACGACGATGGCGCGGATGCCTTCCTTGAAGGTCTGGTTGCCCAGGATCTCCTCGGCGGTGTAGCCCTGCTCATCCACGTTCCACTGCCGGTCGATGGCGATGTCGGCGTGGCGCACGGCCTGCTTGCCGGCCAGATTCGCCGTCTCGGCTGACTGCTCGCTAACCTTCTGCGCAACGGCGATGGCGTTTTGCATGATCTGGTTGCCCAGCGTTTGGGCGTCCAGCACCATCTTGTTAAATAGGGTGCGCTGCTGGCGCGTGGTCTCGAGCGACTCCTGGAGCAGTTCGTCGAAGACGCGCTTGTGGTTGAGGAACAGCAGTCCCGACTGGGCTTCCGACTGTCCCTTGAAAAACTCGTCCGAACCGGTCTCGAACTCGCGTTCGGCCTGATTCGGCGTGGCAACTTCGGGCATTGGCGTTGTCTCCTTGTGAGTGGGTTTGGATTACGTCGTGGCCGCGCGCTGCGCGGCGATGTCGCTGAACTTTTCTCCGGACGCGAGCGCCGGCTCAATGCCGGTGAGGTGCTCGATGCGGCGCAGAATCACGTCGCAATACGCCGGGCTGATCTCGGTGCCGTAGCCGATCCGATCGAGCACGTGGGCCGCGGCGATGGTCGTTCCGCTTCCCAGGAACGGATCGAAGATCAGATCGCCGGAATCGGAAAAGGCCTTCACGAAGAACTCGGCCAGGGCCCGCGGGAACGGAGCGGAATGCGATCCCTGACTGCTCTCCGTCTTCACCTCGATCACGTTGCTCGGGCGTGCGATTCCGCCGTGCCGGCCCTCGAGGTCATTGGCGTTGCGGCGCGTGGTCTGCCACGAATCGTGGTTCCTCCCGACGTCCGCCGCGGCGCCGCGCGGCCCGGTGCCGAGCAGACCGCTGCCGGACGTGGACTTCGGGTTATTGGGCGAGTAGTCGAAGCAGTCCTCCGACCAGTGCCCAACCGCCTTCGGGCGGAATTTGATCTTCTCGTGGCGGCAAAAGTGGAAGACTGGTTCCCATGCGTTCTTGAAGCGATTGCCCCAACCACCCGGCACTCCATCGTCCGTCTTCCGCCAGCAGAGTTCATCGACGAAGCGCCAGCCCCACTGCTCCACATGCGCAATGGTCAGCTTCTTGACGTAGAGGTTGCGCTGGCCGCCGTCGGCGTGCTCCTTAATGTTGAGGAAGTACGAGCCGTCATCCGCCAGCACCGCAGCGATGTTCGCGGCCACATTGCGGAACCACTCGATGTACTGGTCCGGCGGGACCGGCCGGAAGCCGCTGGAGGGATCGTAGGCGCGCTGGGAAGCGTAAGGCGGCGACGTGATGACCACGTTCGCGCGCTTACCATCGAGCAGTTGCTTCACAACCGCGTAATCCCGGCAATCCCCGCAGATCAGGCGGTGCTGACCAATCACCCAGATGTCTCCGGGCCGCGTGACCGGCTCTTCCGGAGCTTCGGGCACTTCCTCTGGCGCTTTCTCCTTTTCAGAGGCGGCGACCTCGGGTGCGGCCTCGGCGAACAAGGTCGCCAGTTCGTTCTCATCGAACCCTAACAGCGCGAGGTCAAGATCCGCGTCCTTGAGGTCCGTCAGCTCGGTGCGAAGGATCTCGTCATCCCAACCCGCGTTCTCGCCGATGCGGTTGTCAGCGAGGACGTAGGCGCGCTTCTGCGTCTCGCTCAGATGATCGAGCACAACGACCGGAACCTGGTCGATCCCGAGCTTCCGCGCGGCAAGCACCCGGCCATGGCCAGCGATGATGCCGGCGTTCGTATCCACCAGCACAGGGTTGTTGAACCCGAACTCGGCGATGCTCGCGGCGATCTGGGCGACCTGCTCATCCGAGTGCGTGCGCGCGTTCCTCGCGTACGGAACCAACCGGTCCAGCGGCCACAGTTCGATGCGCTTTGCCATCGCGGGCGCGAGGCGGCCATCAATCACCGAGGGTTTCGACCTCCTGGATTCGCCTGCCAATCCAACGCATCACCGGCACCGCCATCGAATTGCCTATGGCCTTGTAGCGCGGACCATCCGGAGTGGCCCCCAACTGCCGAGCCTCATCGAGCGGTATGCCGAGGTAGGCAGCCATTTCCGAAACCTCGTCCGCGCGAAGCTTCTTCCGATAATTCGGAATCAACGTGTAGTCGTCCGGCAGACCTTGAAGCCGCTCGCACTCGCGCGCCGTAAGCCTTCGAACTGCAAACCACGTCGCCAGCAGCGGCGCACCGTCGCCGCGTCCGGAACCGCCGGACTGCGCCTTGAGCGGTGGCGCGATTACATCGGGAGCGCCGCGTCCGTTGCGCACGAAGCGGGATTCGAAAACCACCGGCGGCCCGACCGTCCCGCCGTCGCTCGCCAGCACCGGCGGCGCAATCTCGCCCGGCACGAAACCGTCCTGACCGAATCCCCGGAACGCCACTGCGAGCTGGCCGCCGGCATTCGGATGCGATTCCCGGTGGCCCATCGCGCGCATCGTCGGCGCCACATCTTCCGTCGCGTCCGCGCCCGAGTCCTTGCACGAAAACGCAACGGGCAGAATCGGTACGCCGCGGCCGGTGCCGTCCTCGCTCGCATCCATTCCCTCAGCGCGCAGCGTGTGCGCGATCAACGATCCGCACGTGTCCACGCTCATGCCGGGGAAGCGGTCCCCGCCGGTACGGTTCGCGCCGGCAAGCAGCGGCGGCGCAACCTCCACACAGAACGTTTCGGTTTCGAAGTCCATCCGCATGCTGCCGCCGTGGGCGTTGCATGCAGTCGCGATGTCGATCGGCCCGGTCGTGTTATTGCCGCCGAACGGGATCAGGTGACCGGCCTGGGCTTGGTTATCATCCGCGCCACATGTTCCAACGCCATCCGCAGTAAGGGCGGCAACGCCCTGGCGCGTTTTGCGGCGCGCCGGAGTATCCCGGCACAGGCCTTGGCGCTCAAGAAGTACCGCCGCGGCACGGCGCCAGTCTCCAAAATGTCCGACAACGAAGACGCGACGGCGTCGCTGGGGCACTCCGAGGAATTGAGCGTCCAGCACTCGCCAGGCGCAACCATACCCGAGTTCCGCCAGCGTCCCGAGGATGGCGCCAAAATCCCGTCCGCCGTTCGATGACAGAACACCGGGGACGTTTTCCCAGACGACCCAACGGGGCCGAAGGCGGCCAGCAAGCCGGCAAAACTCGATGGCCAGTTGACCACGCGGATCAGCCAGTCCGCCTCGTCTTCCGGCGACGGAGAACGAGGGACACGGCGTTCCGCCCACAAGCAGGTCGATTGGGCCGGACTCGGCCCGGATCTCTCTGAAGTCGCCAAGGTTGGGAACGCCCGGGTAGCGGTGCGACAACAGCGCCGAACAGAACGGATCGATTTCCGCGAACCACGCCGGCCGGAACCCCAGCGGTTCCCAAGCGACCGTGGCTGCTTCAATTCCCGAGCACACGCTGCCGTAGATCATGGGGCCGGGGCTGTCTCGTGTTACTTGAATCCGGGGGGCTGCCAGATCGCCCCCGGTCGCTGTCGCCGGCGTTTACTCCGATGTGGGTTGGTGGTGCTACTTGAGGCCGTGGCCACGGCAGTTCGTAGCTCCTGCCGCCTGCTGGCTCAGCTTGGTCTCCGGTCTCCCCACTCCCAGCCCACCGGCATCTCTTTGGCTAGGGGTATCTCGGGTGCAAGATCACTTCTGGAGCAACCGCGCCACCTGCTGGAAGTCCTCGCGGCTCACCAGGCCCCGGCGCTTCGCCCACAGGATGAACGCGATGTTCGTGGCCGCGTGCGCCAAGTGCGTTTCGAAGTCCTCGGTCTCCTCCCACGGCGCGTCCATCAAGTGCTGGATGGCATGGGAGAGGCAATCCACGAAGAACTCTCTATCGCCCTTCTGCCAGTTTCCGGGCGCATACTTCCGGTCGCCTTCCAGCCGGGTCCAGGCCACCGCTTCGAGCAACTCCCGCGGCACCAGGAAGAACGGCGCCTTGCGCGAGCAGCGCTGAGCGCCGCCAGTGAACTCTACGGCCTCTGCCGTGCTCATGCCCGAAACGTCACCACGACGTCAACGGCGCTGCCGTCGCAGTTGATCTGGACGGCGGCTATGGGTCTCGTAAGTTTCTTTTGACAGTGCTTCAGCGCCGCCATGATTTCGCGACGGACCAAGTCTTCATCGGAAGGCGTCGGCCGCGTGCGGCGTTTGGATTTGCGCGCCTTTGCTCCCTTGGTCGCCTCGCGCACATTGCGCGCCTTGCCGGACCTCACCGCTTCCACCGCCGCCTTCTGCTCCTCGGGTTCCACGGCCGCGAGCGCATCAAGCTCCACGCCTTTGTCCGCGATCTCGGGCATGTCGCGGATGGCTTCCTTCACGGGCTCGTCGATCGCCTCGGCACGGTGGACAGCGCGCTGGACGTCGCGCTCCGACATGCCGGTCTTTACGGCCGTATCCTTGACAAAACAGACAGGAGTTGCCAAGTCGCCAATATTGGCGACTTGCCTCTCTCGCTTCTTTCCGCCCGTGTGCTGGTTGCCGTGATCGCCGCCGTGTTTGGTCTCTGGGTGCTTGAGAAGGTAGAGGACCTTGCGCTGCTTGATGTGCTCTGCCCGTTCCAACTCTGTGAGTTCCGCGCGGATGAGATTCTCGTCAATCTCCCACAGGCCACGGTCCACGTCGTTCATGTCGAGAACGAACGCCGGAACCTCTTTCCACCCCAACTGCTTGCACGCTTCCAGGCGGTGGTTGCCAGTGGCAACTTGGTAGTAACAGCCGTGGTGATTGTAGGGAGCATCGGGCGGACACGGAATGGCATGAACCGAGATCGGGCATTGCAGCCCGATCTCGTGGATGCTTTCCGCCAGAAGCTTGACGTGCTGCGAGTTCAGTTTTCGCAGCGGCCCGCCCTCACGAGGGAAGATCGCGCTAATTGGAACGTTCTGCAGCATCGTCGTCTCCTTCAAGATGGACTTCGACTATCGGCGTGCCGGCGATCGTGAAGGGCCTGTCCGGGTTTACCCGAATCCCTTTCATTCGGCGGCCTTCATAGAAAGCGTTCCAGGCGGCAGCCGCGACGTGCAATTGCATCGGGATCGACTTTTCGCGGACCTGCAGCCTTTTGTACAGGGCGCGCCGCGGATCGCTGCGGTCCAGACCCATGTCTTCCTCGGCCAGCCTGGCAATCGGGCCCCAGAACTGAGCGGCGTGTTGCGTGTGGAACTTCAACGTCATGAGCGCCACGGCGGCAACGGTCTGGCAGTGCAGCGCGTCTTTCACCGCGCGTGGCGCGGGAGCGATCAATTCGAAATACCGCTTGGCGAAGGGCGACCAGCGAAGCGCTATCGCATTGCGTTCAGCCGAAGACTGCATCATCTTGGCCGCTTGCCGCGATTGGGGCAGATGAAAGCCGGCCTGAACAAACGGCACGGTGCGTAACAACACAGCCAGTTCGCGTTTACTCAGTCCGGTCTTGGGCAACAGCCAGCTGGCGGATTCCACCGGCGTGCGTACGGAACTCGCTGCGTCGAAAATGGAATATAACTGCGCCAGTTCCTTTTCGTTTTCGACGGGATGCACGGCAATGAGGAAGCTCTGCCCTTTGCCGCTCTCGATGACAGCCTCCGTGCGATGCTGACCGTCGACGCGGATCAACTTGCCATTCAGCGAACCGAAGGCCAACAGCGATCCCTGGAAGAACCTGTCGGCAGCCATGTCCCTGACGTGCTGCGCGAGTCGATCCTCCCGCAAAGGACGCTCATGCTCATAACGGCACTCCGCGTTGATACGCCGGGCCAATTCCGGAGTCACGAACACTCGCGTTCCGTCCTTGAGGAACTGGTCCAGCGGCGCATCCCCCGGTGTCGCCCGCAAGGGCGCGAGCGCATCGCCGGCCGTGCGCCCATTCACTGGAGCGGCGGCCGGAGCCGGATGCTGCTGCGCCGGCGGCGGCGTGATGCGTTTCTCGGCTTCTGGCGCCAGCCGCGAGGCAGCAGGCGAGAAAGCCAAACTGCGTAGCTCCTCTTGGTTACCAACCGGCGTTACACGAATCGGAAACCGCACCGCGATCCCGCTGCGGCTGACTGCCGCCAGACGATCCCACCCATTGATGAGGATCAGTCGACCTTCCACCAGAGCAAATGACAGCGGTCGAGTCCATAGCTGACCGTCCTTGATTTTGGCCGCGAGAAAATCGACGTGCCACTTTCCCGGCGGGGCTTGGTGCTCGCAGCGGCACTCTGTCACAATGCGCTGTGCCAGCGCCGGAGTAACTTCTACCACGGAGCGATGGCGAAGGATCTGGTTCAAGTCGGTGGGGCCTGCCGGCGACGGCAGGCCGGGGAACTTGGCCGCGGCAGCGGCCTGACTCGCGGATAGATTTGCGGTAGACAATGCTTTTCTCCAAACAAGGTTTTCTCCAGAACGAATTACCGGGGGCATTCACAGGCTGCTGGAGAACCAGCCTGTGCCTTGAGGGTTGGAGAAGCCCCGCCCCCGGTAAACTTTGAAACTCCGTACGCTCACGCACCGCTGGGGCGCGACGACCGCGTGACGACCTGACGACCTCTTTTCGGTCGTCACGCTGGCGAAATCGTGCCATCCGGACACCGCCGGGCGCGAGGCCCGGGAAGGACCCAGAATTGCTACAGGTAGCGCGGCCCCTTCGGCCTGTGGCGGGTCGCGGCGCTTCCCTGGCACGCCTGCCAACTGCGCGGCAGATGCCGGTTCGGGTAGTGCCGCAACGCCTGCCAGATCTCCCGCTTCCGCTTCGCCGGCAGACTGGCGAAGAGCCTGAGCGCGCCCTTCGCAGGGTCGATGCCCGATCGCTCGCAGATCTGCCGGAAGCTGAAGACGTGGTGCGGATGGCGGTCGACGAAACACCAGCGCGCGGCATCGAGCATGAGATCGATCGATTCTTCCTGCTCATCCCTGGTCATGCGGAAGCCGTCCGTGCGCAGCCACAAATCGCGCACGGCCTGCTTCAAGATGGCCAGATCGAGCTTTTGCTGAAGCCGGGGATCGATCATCGCTCGACCAGGCAGTCCGCGACCACTTGAAGAAACAGCGGCCGCAGTTCGTCGCATTTGCCCAACCGCCGGAGCGACCACGTGATCTTGCCGTTGGCCAGGTGCTCCCGATACGAGTACGCCCTCCCGCGGAAGCGCACGACCGGCTCACCGGGACGGCGGTGGAAAATGCATCGAGCGATGTGGCCCTTCGGATGGCGGACGACCTTCGCCAAACCGAGCCGTTCGAGGCGATTGGCTCTCTGCTCCGAGATCCAATCGCACAGATGCAGATCCGCCGCGTAAAGCGGGATTGGCTTTGCCATCGGGGAGACAATCCTGGCTTTGCAAAATGCGGGATGGAGTTTTACGAGAGTCCCGGCGCTCGCTGAGCTACTTGTGGGAGGGATCTTTCGGAGGGTGCGCTTTGCGCCGGCCTGTCGAACCGAGCCTCTGACAATAGATACTCACGAACCCGTCAAATTGTCCAAAAAATGTTGCGGCGCGTGGTCTATCACCGGATTCGCTTTAGCCACGGCTGTTCGACATCGGGATTATAGAAATGCTGCCGAACGCCGTCCTTGAGGATGATTTCAACCGCCTGCGCGGTGACCTCGCCGATTCGATCGCCGGGTTTCAGATAGCAAACAAGCCCGCGCCGCGGATCGAATATGCCACGGCCGCCGGCGCCATAGAGCCGTTCCCTTTTCCAGCCCAGAGACAGCGCGCGTTCGCTGATCGCATCCACCATGGCGACCGCTTCGGGCGCGACATGACTGCTCTCTCTCGAGCGCGTCGCCGGAACACGCGGGGCGTCGTCCTTGGCCACCGGCGGCTTGTAATCGGCCGCGCGCATCGTCCGCACGGCTTCGAGCAGCCGCTCCTCCCCGAAATGCTCGAGCGCCCATTCGTGCACGGCGTTGAACCGCACACGCAGGTCTTCGAACGCGGCCGCAGAGAGCTTCCCGGCCGCCGCCGCTTGTTTGGCCAGCACCATCCGCGACCGCAGCCACGCGTAATACTCGGGATCGAGCCGCCGGTACATCGTGTCGTTGATCTGTACGTCGCGGGCGAACCATTCCGGATTCGCTGTCGCCCACGTGTCGAGGGCGGAAGAAACAAAGACGGCGAGACTCGGCCGGCCTTTATCGTTCGTGACCACGCGTTCAGTCTCGGCCGCACTTACTGCGGTGTCCTCTACCGCTGTCATCGATGTGCCTCCTCAATTGCCAGGGATTTTGATCGCAACTTGGCGATCAGCTACGGCGGTTCGTCATCGCGACCGCCGCCCGAATCCGGCAACCGGGCCAGGTCGATGGCCGAACCAATGCCGCCATCTGGGGACCTGGGGACCTTGGGGGACCTTTTGGGGACCTCAGTGTTCAAGGTCCCCAAATCAGATCTGGTTTGTTTTGTGTCGATTGCAGACGGTTTGGGGACCTTGGGGACCTTGAGGCCGGTTTCCGCTATACCTGCGTGAGAAAAATTCAAAAATTCTCCCTCACCCGGAATTTCTTCTTTTTTCGAATCTCGCGCGCGAAGATCCCCTCCAAGGTCCCCAAGGTCCCCAACTTCTCCGAAACTGATTGGATCAATGGGGCTTAGCGTTTGGGGACCTTCAAAACCAAGGTCCCCAAAGGTCCCCAAGGTCCCCAAATCGACCGGACCGGTCGGAGTCGGCCGGCCCGGCGCGTTCATCTGGAGGGCGTACATGGCCGCGCCCTTATGCTTGGTCTGCGGATCGACTTTGACAATCCGGTATCGATCAAACACCTGATCGCGCCGGTTGTGCAGCGCGTTTCCGAGCCTTGTCTGCTGTGAACGCTCTGAGCGGTCACCCCGCAGATCCAGCATCAGCCCTTCCCGTTCGCACAACTCGTTCAGCTCCGAAACCTTCTTGGGTTCCGTTTCGAAAGCATCCCACCAGGCTGCGGTGAACCTGCGCCACTCCTGGCCTTCGGAATCGGCGGCGTCATAGAGTTCATCGAGGCTCTCCAGAAATCCGGGTATGCCGGCAGCCTGAAGAATGCCGCCGATCGTCGCCGACCACGCCTCATAGGAACCGAGCCGAACAGTGTGGATGGGGCGGCCGGCAGCCAGCCACGCCTTCACCAGGACAATCACAGCCTGGACTAGGCGAGGCCGGTTCTCGCGAATCCAGCCCACCAGATCCGGATGCCGAAACCCGGCGCGCTTCCACGGCCGGTCTATTTTGGGATCGATCCGGATGCGCACGCAGCGGCGCGGCATGTCTCCCGTGAGTTTCGGGTTGTTCCCCGTCATGAGCCAAAGGGCCAGGTTCGGCACCCGGACGTCCTCGAGGCTGCCCAGCATGCGGTCGCTCCATATCTCGGCCGTAGTGATTGCGGCGAGCGCGCGGGAGATGATGGACTTCCGCTCATCAACGTTATCGAGCAGGATTACCGGGCGCGCCTTGAGCAGTTCGGTCGTCAACAGCTTCCGGATCTCGTCTTCGCTGTCCGGCAGCGTTTTGGTATCGCAGGGGACGCCGTGGGCCACAAGCGAAATGACATTGGCCAGCAATCCTTTTCCGGAGCCTTGCCGCGGCGCCTCGATCAGGTGGATGGGAGAAGGGCCGCTGAACAGCCGCCGCACGAAGGGAAAGATCATTGCGGCCACGGCGTGCGCGGCATCGGATCGGCTGACGAACGGGAAATCGCCCAGTAGTTCGTCGAGCAGCAGCGTGCGGGCAGCAGCGATCTCTCTGGTGGAAGGCGCGTCCGGGATCTCGGACAGATCGATCGTGTCCAGGGGATTCAGCCAGACCTTCTCGTCGCGGTGGTACCCAGGTTCGGCAACCAACCGGCCATTGCGGCCGAAGACAGGGGTCCGAAGAACAGCTTCAAGTTGCGGAAGCGCCGGATCGGGAAAATGGCTCATGACCCGGGTGAGGTCGGCCGGGGGATGCACATTGAGGACCGCCTCCTCTGTCACCTTGACCCAGTTCGCAGCGAGCACGAGGAGCGCGAAAAGCGAGCCCTCGGTCACGGTCTCGATTTCAATGCCCTCCTCCTGACTTCCGCAAAGCCGCACGAGTGAGTCTTGCCGCCGAAACAGAAAATACGGCAGACGTTCAGGCGAGGTGAGGTCGCCGTTCAGCGCGTGGATGGCTCGCCAGGCATCGGCTGCCACCCGATAGAGCTGGCGATTGTTGATCTGAATCGCCGGCAGGTTCTCATCCGCTGTGTGCGGCTCGCCGTCGGCAGGCGCTCTCGAACCGCCACGAGCGTGCCGCCGGCGAGTTGCGGCATTCAGCTCGACAACCTTGAGCTGCTTCCTCAACGTGCCGACCGGGACTTTGCGCTTGCCAACGCGCGCCTGGATCAGCCGGAGATGGCGGTCCTGCTCAATCGGGTCGAGCCGGCCCACTTCCGTCAGGACCGGCTCAAGCAGTCGGCTGAGTTCTGTATCCGGTACATCAGCACTGAGTTTGGAAATCGCCAGTTCGAGCGGCGTCTGCGCCGCCGCGAGAATCGCTTCAAAATCGCCCGCCATCTTGCCTGAGGCAAAGAACTCGTTGACGTCGATTTTGGCGTCGGCCAGGAGCTCTTCGGATTCGGCGGCCCCGGCGGCCAGTTTCTCGCGTGCGGCCCGCTGCTTGTCGCCGAGCGGCAGGATGGCCACCCGCGTCATGATGCCGTGGCCCGCCAGGATGCGCGCAGTCTTCAAGGCGCCCTGCATCCCGGCCTCGGAGACTTCGTTGTCCTGGCAGACGTAAACAGTCTTGACGCCGCGTAGTTTCGGCAGCAGCCGTTCCCAATCCGCCACGCGGATCTGGACCGTGACCGGCGAGACTGCCGGAAATCCGTGCTGCATGAGGGAAATGCAATCCGTCACGCCCTCGGTAATGATCACGCGCTCCGGGCGCGTCAGCAGCACGTCTTCGTTGTAGAGGACGTCGTTTTGGATGCATGGCGCGACGTGCGCGTGGTCGCGCTCATTTCGGACCGCCAGTTTCTTGTACTTCGACTTCTCCCAAGCCTGGTCCGGCGTCCACGGCGTGCGGCGCCCAATCATGAACACGACACGGCCGCGGCTCCAGTAGGGAAACACGATGCGGCCAATGAAGAACGGCACGATGCCGTCCTGCGCCGTCGGCCGGAACGCCGACGTGGCCGTCAATTCACGCATCGTGAACGCGCCCGGCCCATCCATCAGCACCCGCGCCACGCTGGGCTCGCCATCGTCTGCGAGACCGATCTTCAGGCGTGAGATCGTTTCATCGCCGATGCCGTATTTTTTCTGGAACCAGGCGAGGACTTCCGGATTCACCAGAAGCCGCTGGTGGTACAGTTCCGCGAGAGCCGTGAGCGCTTCACGGACACGAATCGCAGTCTGGTAGGCTGCCTCGGCTTCCTCTGGCTTTCCGGAGGCCAGCTTCGACAGCGGCGGCATGCCAACCCGCGCCGCCAGGAAATCCCGCGCCTGGCGGTGAGATTCGGGCATGCGCCCGGACTGGCCACGAGTTACGACGCCATGATGGACGAATTCGACGAGGTGGAGGACATCGCCGCCGACACCACAACCCCAGCAGTACCAGCATTGTTCGTCGAGCGAGACGTGGAGCGACCGATGCGACTGGCTGGCGTGGTTCGGGCAATCGCAGAACAGCGTCTGCCGCGATTCGTGCGTGATGCGGCTGCCGAGCAGTTCGCGGGCGATCTCGCCGATGTCCACATCAGTGACCTGCCGGTAGTAGGTTTGTGCGTCGGGCGCATTCACGGCCGTGCCTCGGGATTGAGCAGGAAGGAAAGGAACGTGTTGCGGCGATCCACCTGGCGCTTCGCCGCGCAGTTCTCGATGCCCCAGTGGTCGCCCAGCAGGATGACGGATTCCTTGGCGCGCGTCACCGCCGTGTACAGGAGATTGCGGTGGTGCATGAAGGAGTGCGATTTGTGAGCGATCACCACCGCGCAGGGAAACTCCGATCCCTGCACCTTGTGGATGGAAGTCGCGTAGGCCAACTGCACGTTGCCGGCGGCATCGGATCCGGCTTCGATTTCGACCGACCGGCCATCGAAGTCGACGGTCAGCCCGCCGTTTTTCCCGACATCGAGCACCACACCCATGGCGCCGTTCATCACGCCCAGTTCGTAGTCGTTCTTCGTCTGGATGACCTTGTCGCCCGGATACAGCCGGAGCCGGTGGCCGTGCTCGACATCAGGCACGTCGAATCCGAAAAGCTTCTTCTGCAGCAGCCGCTGGAGTTCGATATTCAGCTCGACGGTACCGAGCGGACCCCGGTGCGTCGGGGTCAGCACCTGGACGTCGCGGACCAGGTCGTAGCCGAGCCGCTCCTGAAGCACTTCCTCGAACAGAAGCAGCAGCATGCGCTGGACATCGCCGGTGTCGGTGAACCGGTCGACGACGTACCATGGCCGCCGCGTGCCGTCCTTCACTTCAGATGTGGGCCGCACCTCACCCGAGAGGATCGCGGTGGAGTTCTCCTTCAGCACGCCCGCCTGGCGAATGATCCGCGTGAGGACTTTGGTCGGGATCGCCCGCGATTTCACGAGGTCCCGGAGAAGATTCCCTGGACCCACGGGCGGCAACTGGTTGTGGTCGCCCACGAGCACGACCGCCGTGCGCCTGAGATCCACTGCCTGGAAAAGCCGCCAGGCAAGCTGCACATCCACCATCGAGACTTCATCGACGACGAGGATGTCGGCGTCGATTGGATTCAGTGCATCGCGGGAGTAGGTATGGCCGTTGAAGCCGAGCAGCCGGTGGATGGTGCTGGCCTCGTGGCGAACGACTTGTTCGAGCCGCTTGGCCGCTTTGCCGGTCGGCGCGGCCAGCACGACGCTCTTCTCCAACCGCTCGGCGATCGTCGTGATCGCGGATACCGCGTACGTCTTTCCGCTCCCGGCGCCGCCGGTCATCAGGGAGATGGAGTAGGTGAGCGCGTTCTTGACGGCTTCCCTCTGTTCCCGGTTCAGCAATGCGCCCTCGACATCGAGCAGCCCTTCGAGATCGGTCACCGCGTGCGGACTTCGCGTGTGCGCCGTGGCCAACACGTCCGCCAGTTCCCGCTCCATGCGGTGGATTTCCGGGTCTGCAACCACCAGCCACTCGAAGGGCCGGGATACAAGCTGCCCCTCCGCGATCATCGCCTCCAGGTGATTTTCGATCACCTCGCGGCTGTCGAGCGTATCCATCACCAGCAGCGTGTTGGCGCGATCGAGCAGATCCTCGTATTCGACCCAGCAATCGCCGTCATCGAGCGCCGCGAGCACGCAGTAATGAATGCCGGCGCGAATCCGCGACGGCAGATCCTTGGGCGTGCCCATCTTCCGCGCGATCTTGTCAACGCGCTTGAAACCGAAGCCTGAAATTTCGCGCATGAGCACGTACGGATCGCGTTCGAGAATCGGAACCACCTGGCTGCCGAACCGCTCCACCAGTGTGGTGACCTGGTGGTGCGTCAGTCCGAACCGCGAGAGATACGTCATGGCGGCATTGAAATCGCTGTTCGCGATCCAGATCCGCTGTAATTCCAGAATCGACTCCACCGGCGCCTTCGCCACTGCCGCAACGGCCTCGGGCCGGGTCCGGATCGCGGCATCGAACCCGGCGCCGAAGTGATCCGCGATGAGCCGTGCCTTGGCCGGTCCGATGCCTTTCACGTCCGGATGGTTGGCGAGGAAATTCGCGAGGCCGTCCGGGTCCATCTCCAGGTCGTAGCCGAGCGCCTCAACCGCGAACTGGCGGCCGTACTTCGGGTGGTGCGTCCACTGGCCTTCCAGCCGCACCGGATCGCTCGGCTTGACGAACACCTTGCCGGCGAAATTCACCAGCGCGCCTTCGGCCGTCCGCAGCCGCCCGGCCGAAAACGTCGCGCCGGAGTAGAAGACCGTCTCCACGATGCCCCGCAGGGAGGACCGCGCCTCCGCGGCCGCCGCTTTCGTCATGAATGCCACCTCGCGTGAGCTGCCAGCAGATACGCCTGCACGAACTGGCAGGCGGCCTGCCGGTTGGAACAGAAAAAAACCGGAATGCGGAAATCGAGAATGATCGACAGAGCGCTCCCAAGCACCGCGTTCGGATGGGCGTCGCCGCGATAGCGGTGGAGCAACACATCGAGAACACCGGCCTCGACCACAATGCACGTGGCGCGGTAGCCCGCGAGCTTCCGCAACTCATCTCGAAAGCGCGCGCGGCCGTGGATCACCGTGGAAACGAAATCGTCGAGGGATTTGCGCTCGACTGCTACTTGGTTTTCGAGGCCTTCTATTGAGTAATCGCCAGCATCCAGCTTCTTGCGAACTGAGTCGGCAAAGACGTACTCGTCTTTTTCACGCGTGTCGATTACGATACGAGGCACCGGAGCATCTCCTTGTAGGGCTCGTATCGCGAGATCCGTCGCCGCGTTTCCAGATACCGTGCTTCGCCTAGTCTTTGGCGCAGCTCGTGTTGGTGTAGCGCGGCATGCTCTTCTGCAGAGAGCAACTCGAGGTTCTCAATTCGGTTATCAGTTCTGTCGTGGTTGCGGTGGTGGACGTGCTCATCCGCGAGGAGTTTACGACCAAGGGCGCGCTCCATAACAAGACGGTGTTCGAATACATACTTGCTGCCGTTCCGTTCAATACGATGCGGATTGAGCACGAGCACGTATCCCTGGGGATCGATGTAGCGCCCGCCCCGAAAATTCGGATTCAGCGATCCTGCCCGGCCAGCCATGGAATTCCGAACTCGGGAAATGTGGCCGTTGATGTACCGCGGAATCCCGCGGGCGTGATGATGCCGTTTGATTTCTATAAGCCCGCCGCATCCGCAATGACATCGATACTTGCCCTGTTGAGTAGCGACCCATGCATTAAGGTCGAAACGCGACATACCTTTCCTCTCTGGGTTTCCGTATGGTCTTGTGGGAGCGAGCGCTACCGTCCAGGACGGTCCGGTAGCGCTATTCCAGCTGCATTAGAACGGGACAAGGGCGTCGCCGGCCTCCTCCCGGAACTTCCCCGGCGCGCGGCCGTTCTCGATGCGGCGGTTGAAGAAGATGTTCTCGTTGTCGCCCTTGGTCTTCTTCGTGACCTCGAGCTTCACGTCCAGCAGCTTCTTCAGGTGCTTCGGCAGATCGGAGAGCTTTTCGAGATCGAGGCCGCACAGATGCAGGTCGGTCTTGACGTACTTCAGCGTGTTGTGGGTGATGACGCTGTTACGCCACATCAGGCGATTGATGAACTTCGGCGCGATGATGCGGAGCGTCCACTTCAGCATCGGGTTGCCGGAGGACTGTGCCTCGGTCAACTCCACCTTCTCCACCGTGACCTGATACTTGCCGTCGGGAACGCTCTCGAAATCGCCGCGTTCTTCGGGCTGCTCGGAGCGGAAGTCTTCGTCGAATTGGGACAGATCAATTGCGTGCTTGCTCATGGTCATCCTCCTGTTGGGAACCTATTTCGCCGCTGCCTTGGCGGGCTGGGCCCTCAGCGTCGCGACGGCAGCGTTGAAGGCGTCGAGATACTTCCGGAAGTCAAGGTCGATCGTCTCGGGCAATCGGCCGGTGCGGTCGCCGGCCTCGTAGTACAGGCTCGGCTTGGTGCGGATCACCCGCCGGATGTTCTTGGCGCCATCATCGGCAGTGGTGAGCTCCAGGTCGCAGAACAACACCTGATCCACCATGCCGAGCACGATTTTGCGGGCCTTGTCGGGCAGTGTCGGCACGATGCGCGTGTACTTGCCCGTGCGGGTGTCGATCTCGATCTCCTTGGCGTGGGAGACCAGAAAAAGGCCGTAGGGCAGGAAGGCCAGCTTGGTCAGCACGCGCTGGAATTCGTTGTTGACGAGCGCGTAGCCTTTGCCGTAGCCGAGGTCCGATTCGTGCTCGATCTTGCACTTCCTGACGATGTAATCCGTGCAGAACTTGTAGGCGTTGTCGATGGTGTCGATGATGACCGTTTTGAACGGGTGCTTCCCCTCGGTGACCTCGGCGCAGGCGTTGAGCAGATCTTCCCAGGACTGGATGGGGACCTGATACACCTCGAGGGCGTTCAGGCCCGGCTCGGTGGCGAGAAACAGTGCGCCATCGGCCTGCGAGCAGAACGTGGACTTGCCGATCTTCGTTTGTCCGTACACCAGCACGGTCATGTCGGCGAGGGCTGGCTTGGCTTGTGTCTTTGCGGTTGGCAGCATATGTCTCCTTTTCAAAAAGCTGGCTCCGGCGCGTCGGCGGGCAGCACCCGCAGCTCTTCGTTTGGCGGGACGCGCTGATAGAAGTTCTCGATCACGTTGGGATTTCCGTTGGAGCGGCACAACGCGAAGTACGGGCACGGCCGCTGGTAGTTGAAGCAGAAGGCGGTGTTCTGGTAGAAAACCCCGCGCCTGCGCGCGTCCAGGAAGGCCTGCGTCAGCTCCCACAACTCGCTGCGGAGGATGTCGAAGCGGTCGCGCGAGAGATAGAGCATCTCGCGGTGGAACATCTCTGGATCGGCGTACTTCTCCGTGAGGCGCTGCTGGAATTCCTCATCGCTTTCCGGCATGCGGCGCTTCGCCGTGGTTTTGCCGGTCTTCGATTTCGCCAGCAACTCGGCGCGCCGCGCCTGGAATTCCTCCTCCGTTTCGCCCTTGCTCTGCTGGAGCTTGGCCTTCACCAGGACGTTGTAGAGAATGCCGGTGATGGGGATGCCCATCGTCTGCTCGATGTAGTGGGCGTAGATGGTGATCTGGAAGTCGGTCCAGAGCTTCTCGAGGTAATCGGCATCGACTTGCGATGCAGTATTGTGTGTGATGACATCGTCCACAACGAAGTTGTGGAGCTCCGGAACGGTCAGGTTGTACATCAACTGCCTTCCCGAGACGATCACCGCCTCAATCGGGTCCCAGAAGACTTCCGCGTGCTGAAGCCATTCCGGGAGGCTGGGCGGTTCCATTCGAGGGTCTTCGCCCGGCTTCACAAGTGCCCGGGCACTTTGGATCACTTCGGGGTACTTCAGGATGGGGATCGTGCCCGTGATCGCAAGATCGAGGAACCTGCGCTTCGAGCCTCTACCGATCACCCTGGTGTTGAAAACCGCTCTGCGTTCCCCCTGATATGCGACCGAGGACCGGGTAACGGACGAATAAACGCCGAGGCGTAACAGAAGTTTCTGGATTCCTAAGCAAAGGGCGTGGGAACGTGAGGCATAGGCGATTCGGATTTTCTCGTGAATGCGAGAGCAGTCGGGCCGCTTCTCCTGAAACACGTCCACGCTGCCGTCGGTGCTCCATAGCGCGCCGAGCAGAAGTCCGACCTGAAAGTCCGTTATCGAGTGGAGAGCGTCCGGGAGGTGCTTCTCATATGCGCTTTCCTCATAGAGGCCAAGCCTTTCCATGAGGAGACGCGCCGGGCTATCGGGCGCGCGGGACAACCTGACCTGAGGGGTGCGGCCGTCTCGCCGCTGTACGTGGAACCGGATGCCCAAGCGACCAGCCACCGCCACGAAGTCGTCAAGCACAGCCCCATCGGACTTGCTGAAGGTCAGGCTCGACAGGGTGCCGTCCGCCAGCATGTACCCCGCCAGCTTTACCTCGTCATCGGAGAATGGGCTTTGCTCGTGACACGCCCCGGTATTGTGCGGAACTGCTGCCCAGTCGCCTTTCTTCAGCGCGCCCGCGAACACCCAGCCCTTATGAGTGAGGACCGGGTGGTTGTCCGAGACTGTGAGCGTGCGGCCTGACTTGAGGACGATTCGGAAGACGTCCCGAACCTTGTCCGGCTGTGGAATGCCTGCTTGGGCTTGCCTGAGCCGGCCACGGTCATCAATACCGAGAACGACAGGCGCTATTTGGTGCTGGGCCATCTCGCGGACCGTCAGTAGCTCACCCGATGCGTAATCGTAAATTCGGCTGTCGCCTGTGATGCACTTATGTTCGAGGATGAAGTGATCGCCGCCGATGCGGATGATGCCGTCCACCTTGCCGGCGAGCTTGAAGCTACGCGATGCGGCGCCGGTGGCGGGATTCACGATCGGGCCTTCGAACGCTTTCTCCAGCGCGATGACCTCGAACTCCTCGGCCGGATACCTGAAGGCGTAGCCCTTCATCATGGCAGTGGCGAGGTGCCAGTCTCGCCGCTGATCCTCATCCTGCGTCCGGTTTATGCATCGCCTGTCGATAAGATCGAGCACCTCGGCCAGGTCGCGCTGCGCATGCCAGCTCTGAAGGCACTCGTGGATGAGAGAGCCGAAGTGCAGGTTCCGGTCCCGCTGGAGAGGGACGAGCTGCTGAAGGTAGCGCCATTCCACTGCCTTGCGGCAGTTCCGGAACAGCGACCACATAGAGTAGGTTGAAACCATCGGCGCCGCGCTCATCGGGCGCCTCCCCGCGACGCGAGGGTCGCCGGTGTGATTCCCGCCTCAATGAACGCGCGCCGGATCTCGGCGATCCACTGATAAATCCGGGAGCGCGACTTGCCGGTTTCGCGGCAGATCTCCGGCACGCTCATCTCGGTCAACTGGCGGGCCAGGATTTGAAGGTGACGGGGCAGGCGCTGGAGCACACCCTGGACGTCGAGGCGAACATCGAGCTCCGCGTCCGGCCTGCTGACCGCTGCGGCCTCAAGCTTGCCGGCCTCCGGCTCGGGCTCTCGATGCGCGCTCGCCCGGCGGCCGCGCACGGCAAGTTTCGCCGCTTCGTTCCGGACGACGCCGAAAATGAATCCGCGCATGTCGCCGCGTTCGGAATCGAATTGCGGAAGGCGCTCCAGGCAGTCCAGCAGCAGGTCCTGGCGCAGGTCTTCCCAATCGTCGCGGGTATATCCGTATCGGCCGACCATCCGGCTTGCGCGGATCCCGGCCTGTTCCATGGCGAAGGGGTCCAGGACGGAGGTCAAGGCGGCGCTCATGCGTCCACCTCCGCGGGCGCGGCCTCGACCACCATGCGGAAAGGCAGACCGTGCCGCACGTCAATGCGCTCCACCGTGCCGTCGCTCAGGCGGTGGATCTGCTCGATGAACCGGTCGACTTGGCTGCGCAGTTCGAACCGGTCGAGCCGGCGTTCCGGCCGCGGACCGTCGGCGGCATCGAGTTTCAGCTCAAGGAAAACGCGCGGTCCCGGGCTGAACACGGGCTCGCCGTTCCGGATTTCGAGCTCCTCGAGGCGTCCAAAGTTGATGGTCTGGAACAGGCGCAACAAGCGCTGCCAGGCTGGAGAGAGATCGGCGAACTGCATGGCCTACTCCCCCATCCCGGCGCGATTGCGCACGAGGAATTCGTCCACGGCGGCGTGAATGCGCGGAGGGCGCGCGCCGCCTGGTTCATACTCCTCGCGCGGCGCGAGACCCTTGAGTTCGCGGAGCAGGCGGACGCGGATGCGGTCCAGCCGCTTCATGACCGTCCACACCAGATCGTCATCGAGCTGGTGCAGGGCGGTGGCGCTGGCGATGACAAGCGCCACGTCGGCCAGCGCCTCGCGGACGAGCGATTCCACATTGACAGGAGGGCCGGCATTGGGAGGTGCGGCCGCCGGCGGGACCGTTGGGTTCGTAGCAGAGGGTAAGGTGCTCATCGATTGCCTCGGCCCCGATCCGTGGAAAATTCCGTGGGAAGGCGGCTTTCCGCCGCCGCGCAACGCTATGTAGTTGAAAACAGGAAGAATTTAGTTTTGAAGAATTTTCGGCGCGCATGCCTGTGGCCGTGGAAAATTCCACGGTGGCTTGCTGGCTCGCTTACCGGCGGCGCTCGGAGGAGCAGTCGAAGGTCGCTGCCCAAACCCTAGTCGTCTCGCTGAACTGTAGAGGATCGCCAGCGAGGCCGGTCTGATCACGTAGCCACTGGTTGAGTTTCAGAACGGCGATGTCATCACCCCTCCGCGCCAGCCTCCCGCCTGCCTGCAGCAGGTCAACTAAAGCCCGGCCCTCCGGCAGGAGCCGGTCCACATCCCGCGCGAGCCCCAGATCCACCAGCGAGTACTCATGCCAAAGTGTTTCCTGATGTTCCGCCGCGTTGGTTTCTCCGGTGCGGGCTTCCCTGGCGCCTCGAAGCCGGTTCGCTTTGACGCCTACCGCAATTCGGCCATCGCCGCGCTCGATGATTTGGTAGCTCATCCACGAGCCGTCCGACGGCAGCGGGAGGTTCATGTACCCCGCGCGCCGGATCTTGAAACAGCACGTGTAGGCTCGTTCATCCGCATCCCAGCGGATCGACTCGCCTTCGGCGGCGAGCAAGTTCCCGAGCCTCTTTCTGAGATTGCTGATCTGCTTGCGAAAACCGTCAGCGCGGGTCTTGGGGTCCTTGACCTTGACCTCTTCCATAGGCAGGCGGCCGCGGCGTAAGGCGAAGAAGCGCAGGATCTGATACGACTTGTCACTCTCTCCTGTCTTCCGCCGGGAATCGGCAAAGCCCGCGTCTTCGGGATCGATTTCCCATGACTGGCCTCGCGCGAAAACTCGCAACGACGACTCGCCGGGCTCCAGCGTGATCTCCGGCCAGGTAATCCCTCCGGGGATGGGCAGGCTGCGGATCTTATCCTCCTTGATGGCCCGGTCCCTGGGCAGGGCGTCCTCGATGTAGTCGAGATCCACCGTGAGTCCGTCCGCGCCGAGCTCCACCGCTTGCGCCACGTCAAACACAGTCAGCCGGTCCAGGCCGTCCTGTTTAGGGAGTTGGACGACGAACAGGATGCCGTCCCTGGTGGTCAGAGAGCGCCCGGCTGCGTCGGCAATCCTCGCCTCCTCGCCGCTCGCGGCCATCGCCAGGAACACGTCGCGGAACCGGCCTGCCAGGCGTCGCCGCCCGAGTTTCCACATCATGCCAGCCAGGACCTCTTCGACCGTTCCAGACAGATCCATCGCCGCAGCGAGTCTCTTGGCCATGGCGCTGGCGTCGACAATCCACTGCCACAGACGGATTTCCGGGACATGCACCGGGCCCTCTTCCATGCACTGGATATAGGCTCGTTTCCCCAAAGGGTCACGGACGCTCGACTCCCAGCGCACTTGCTCCCAATGGCCTTTCCCGCACGCATCGCAGGTGACCTTTTCCGCGAAGGGGCCCACCCGCAAAATCCCCAGCTTCACCAAGTGCTCGAGGCGCTCCCGCGGCCACTCTCGCACCTCATCGAAGCAGAACACTCGCTCTCTTGAGGCGCATCGGCGCACGACGGCACGCCAGAGTTCAGCCGGCGACCTCAATCGTCCACTCCTTGAGGTATCCCCGAAGAATATCCGCCTCGTCCGAGTCGTCCAGATTGCAGTGTGTCGGCGTGATTTCGAACGTAACCGTGCGCTTGCGTTTGCCGGGCGACTCGAACACTACCTGCAAGCTCACCTCGCGGATGGTGACGTTCGAGAGCGTTGCCGTCTGCTCGGCCAGGTGCGCCCGGATCAAGTCGTAAACGGGCTTCTGGGAGCGCCCGGTATCGACAGTGATCGTCCCGCTATCGGCCCCATGCACATCGAACCGGAGTGCCTTCACGCGGACGGAGGTGATGTGATGTTCGGGCTTCGTCGGCAACTCGACATCGGCCTTCTTGAAGAGATCGAGATTGTATGGCGCCGGCTTCCACGGTTCGGACTCCCGCGCTTCGCCGAATGCGATCTCCGTGAAGATGCCCGTCAACTCGTCACGCACCACCCGGCCACCCTGGGCGTAGAGGTCGATAGTCCCCGCCGCTCCGTCATAAATGAAGACCACCTCGAAGGCTTTGCTCCAGGGACGACGGCCCAACTCCCCCGATTCGTCATAGCCGAGAACCTCGTCTTCGTAGTCAGCGGGGTAGGCGAAAAACCAGTGGTTACCGTTGTTGCGCTTCTGGTGCTCGACCTTACACGGCGCGCCGCGGCCGTCGCGGGCGCGGTAATAGTCTCCGATGCGAGGGCCAAGTTGCGCCCTTGTCGTGTCGGGCGCAGCGAGATCCTGCTTCGGGAACCCGTTGCGCTTCTCCCACGAGGTGCGCCGCAATCCTTCGATGTGATCGAGAATCCGTGCGGCGCTGAATACGCCGGGATGATCGAGATAACAGGCGAGCGCACGCTCGTGCGCGTTGCCGAGCGCGGCGAGTTCTTCCGCTAGATCGAGCCCCTGGTCCCGCCCGGCTTCGATCAGCGCCCGCGTGCCCCGCGGCGTGGCCAGGCAATGGACTTGGCGCAGGACGCGCCCAACAGCGCGAACTTCGTCTTTCTCCATCGCTTGCCAGCGATCGAAGATACGGTCGGTGCTTCCTTTGGTTCCCGCATCCCAATCAAAGTCCGCGAAGGCAGAGTAGGGAGCAAACAATCGGGCCAGTGTTTCGTTGGGGATGAGCCGGAGAACGGTCTTGGCGTTGTACTGCATGGGCACGGATACCTCGCTACCATGGGAGGCTCCGCGCTTCAGTTCGGCGGTCAGCAGCCGGGACAACGGTAAGGCGAGGCGAGGCCCCAAGATGCCGGAGCCAGGAAAACGCTCTACACAAACGCCACTGACTCCACGATTCTACCATGGCGAAGATTAAGCGAAACAAGTCACAATGTAACGGCTTGATCGGTCGGCAAATCTCAGGCTTGACAGTGTTCGGCTTGTGGATTGTTGTGGAAATCGGACGCCGGCTCCGGACAGCCCGTAAGCCGTCGGCATTCCAGGCTGTGTACGACCGTAATTGCTTATGCTGATCTTCCGAGAAACCTCCGTAGCGTGCGCCGCAAGCACTCCTGGTCCTTGATCTCACATTCCCACACCACTAGGCTCTTCCATCCCAAACGTTGCAGCTCGGACTGCGCATTCCTGTCACGCTCCACATTCCGCGCCACCTTCCGCGTCCAATAGTCGCGATTCTGCACGGGTACGCGCGCGCCCCGGGCGCAATCATGCCCGTGCCAAAAGCAGCCATGCACGAAGATCACCTTGCGCAGTCTCGGAAACGCCAGATCCGGCTTCCCTGGCAGGTCCTTCCGATGAAGCCGGAAGCGGAAACCCATGCCGTGCGCCAGGCGCCGCACCGCCAGTTCGGGCGTCGTATCGGCGCCCTTGACCGCCCGCATGATGCGACTCCGCTGCTCCGGAGTCTCCTTCATCGCCGCAATTCGATCCTCAAGCTGGGATCGGTCTCGAACTCGTCGACGATTTCGTTGTATCGCTCTACCAGGTCCGCAACGGCCGTCTTGCGTCCTTCGGCGCCGAACTTTCCCCACTCATAGAGATTAAGTGCGACGAACTGCTCGACCTCAAAGATGTCGATCCGATCTGCGAGCCCGGCATTGCCAGCAAGGCCCTCGGCAACCGTGAGGCCGCGTTGGAGCGTCACCAACATCGGCCGATAGCCGTCGTTCAGGTTCTCGCGGCACTTCTCGATTACCGCTTCGCCCGGCGATGTCGTGACGTGAATGGCCACATCCCCAATCAGGAAATCACCTGCGCGGGAGCCGGGCGCATCCGCCGTCGAAAAACTGTTGTGCTCGACGGTTCCCTTTCCTAGCGCGCAATCGAGCTTCGCGCCGACCAAGTGCTGAAGCACCGCGCCCGCATAGTACATGCCTGGGGTGGTCTTCTGACGATCTACAGCCTGGGCGATCACATCGCGAACGACCATGCGTAGGCTGCGCGCTGCGTCCAACTTGATCTTGAACGGTTTCCCCGCGAAGAATTCATGGACCCGCTCGATCCAAAACGCCTCCACAGCGTCCAGATCGACCTCGCCTACCCTGGACAGGTTGTTCAGAAAGGCGACGTACTCCCGCATGTTCTTCAGACTGCCGCGTGACGTGCGCCCCCCTTCGTCAGCCAGGACCCGCGTGACGCCATGCCGCTTCAGAACCGCCTGAACAGCCCCCTTCCCAAGGCCGAGGACTTGGCCGCCGCCTTCCGTGAGAAGTCGATCCGGGTCCAAGGGAAGTCCCATCGACTTCGCGTGTTGTGTCACCACTAAGGCGACGCAGAGCGGGCCTTTTCCCCGGAAACGTTTTTCGACCGCGAATGCGGCCAGTTCCTGCTGGTGCGCGCCTGTCATCTCAGGCCGCTTCCTTCTGGGCGCTCTCCGCTCCTCCGGCAAGCAGCGGCTCCAGCAGGTGCGCCGCAAGGAACCGGACCACCGGGACGACGACGCCGTCGCCGGCGAGGTGGTAGGCGTCATTGTAGTTCGCCGGCAACTTGTAGGTTTCGGGAAGCCCCATCAGCCGGGCGGCCTCGCGCGGCGCCAGCAGCCGGGACCGAACCTTCCTCCCTTCGACGATCATGATGATTTGCCGGCTCGACCCGCCAACTGGCGTTCGCAGGCATCCCGAGACATCGTCGAAGCGGATTTCCGCTCGTTGTACTCGGCTTCCATTCTCATCTTGGCGAGTGCGTTTGTAGATTCCGCCGACCATCCGCTTCCCGATTCTCATGGCCTGCTCAACTTTCTTGCGGTTGATCGGGCTCATCAGGCTGATGAGGCGTTCGGTCTCCGCCGCCGTGTGCCAGGACACTCCTTGCGGTTCGTCTTCGATCACATCGGCGAATCTCAACTTGCGCGCAGGAGGCGCCGGCAAGCTCCACCACACCCAAGCGTCCTTCGACCGCTCGGACAACTTCTCATAGGCGCTCACCAGATTCTCGGGATGCCAAAGAGGGCCGGCCTCGGGCAATGCGAGGTTTGCGGGGACTACTTTCTCCTTGCGCAGCGCCACGACGAACAATCGGGGCCGGGACTGCGGCACAAATCGCACCGCATCCATCACCAGCGCGCCGAAACGATAGCCGCCACCCGCAAGCGCGGCGCCAATCGCCGCGAAGTCCTTTCCTCCATGAGAGGTGAGTGCGCCGCAGACGTTTTCAAGAACGACGATCGTCGGCGCCCGGCCCTCTTCCACCAGCGCCTCCATGAGCCGCCAGAAGGGCCAGAATGTCCCCGAGCGCTCGCCTTTCAGCCCGGCGTAATCTCCTGCCAGGGACAGATCCTGGCAGGGAAACGACGCCCATGCCAGATCGGCGCGGCCCGGAAGGTCCGCCGTGGTCAGTTTGCCCACGTCCTCGATCTTGAGGCGCTCGCGCCCCCAGTTCGCCTCGTAGCTCGCGCCTTTCTTCGTGTCGATATCGTTGGCGAACAGGCACTCCCAGCCGTCGCCGAGCCCGGCTCTCGCCAGGCCGCCGCCTGCGAAGAACTCATAGAAGGTCGGCATGCGCTCTACTCCTGCCCTTTGAACAGTGGCCACTTCTGCGCGAGATACTGTTCCGCCGTCTCCCGCACAACCCACGCCAACGAGACTTTCTTTTCCTTGGCGATGCCCTCGAGCACCTTGTAGACGTCGGGCGGGAAGCTGATCGACGCACGCACGGCGGCGTTGCTCTGAACCTTCTCTCTCTGCCGCGCTCCCTCTTTGGTTTTCATGTCCGAACCTAGCGGTTATCGTTCTTCACCACATTACACCATATCGGTGAATCCGGGAAGTGGCTGTAGGCGGACGGCTCCGGACAGCCCGCAAGCCTTTGCCACTCCAGCCTTTGTTCGTCCCAACGCACGATCTTGGCGATCCTCCTCAGCGCTGCCTCGCTGAAGGGCGCGCGGCCGGAGGGCGGCAAACGCAGCACGGCCTTCTGGATGTCCGGCGCGAGCCAGACGAGCATCATGATCTGGCTGATCCGCTCGCGGCTGACACATCCCAGGCGCGCCAGATCCGCGTAGTCGCGCACCTCGCCGCTGTCGATCATCTCCTGAAACTGAAGCGCCAGCGCCAGCACCTGCGCGGCACGCGGGTAGCGCCCAGTCCGCCGCACCGCCGTCACCGTGGATTCCGTAGCCCGCTCCGCGCGTTGGATTTCCCGCACGGTTGGCCTCAGCTTGAACCTCACCTCGAACAGGCTGCTCGCCGCCATTACTTTCCTGTGACCTCCATGCAAAGCTGCTTAATCGCCGCGGTCCGGAAGCCAACCGTCACCTCGCCGCTGCGGCCGTCGTACGTCACCTGCTCGACCAGGGTCTTGACGAACTTCTCCTGCTCGCGCGGCGTCATCTCGGCCCACAATCGGTCAAACTCACGCAGGGTTCTGCGGACGTCGGCCACGTCCACCGTCTGGCCCACCCATTCGGCCAACTGGTCGCGAACCTCGCGCAGTTTTCGTTCAAGCACTGCCGCGCGCTCCTGCACCTCGGCCATGCGGTCCACCGCCAGTTTGCCGCCCGTCCGCACGAGGCCCGCGAGTTCCTGGCTCAGCCGTTCGAGTTCGCGCTCGATCAGCCGCTTCTCGCGTTCCAGGGTTTCGATGTCGCCCACGCGCTGCTCGCCCAGCGACTCAACAACCCGATCCACGACACTCGGGTTGGCGGCGATGCCGCGGATCTGCTCGATGACCGCCTGTTCGATCGCGGGCGCCGAGACCGAACGCGTGGGGCACTGGTTGTAGCCTTTCTGGTGTGCGTTCACGCAGACGTAGTAGCGGTAGAGCTTGTTCGGCGTCTTCTGCGTGTAGGTGTGGACCATGCCCGCATCGCAACTCGCGCAGCGCAGGATGCCCTTGAGCACCGCACCATACTTGTTGCGCACCTGGCGTCCGCCGGTCCTGCCGTTGTAGCGGAGGCGGTCCTGCACCCGCTGCCAGATTTCGGGATCGACAATGCCCTCGTGCTCGCCGTCGTAGATCTGGCCACCGTATTTGACCTTGCCCACGTAGACCATGTTCGTCAGCAGGTTGTAGAGCCGGTTCTTGGCAAACGGCTGGCCGCCGGCAACCGACCCTTTGCGCGTGGTCCATTCCTTCATCCGCCAGCCGCGCCGATTCAGTTCCTGCACCACTGGAATCAGCGAGCCGTGCTCGAGATAGAGATCGAAGATGGCCCGGACGCGCGCGGCTTCGTCTTCGTTCACCACCAGTGCGCCACCGCGATCGCTCAAGTCGTAGCCGAGCATCGGAATCCCGCCTACCCAGCGGCCTTTGCGCCGCGCGGCCGACATCTTGTCCCGGGTGCGTTCGGCGATCATCTCCCGCTCGAACTGGGCGAACGAGAGGAGGATGTTCAGCGTCAGGCGCCCGAGCGAGCTGGTCGTGTTGAATTGCTGGGTGACCGAAACGAAGCTGACGCCGTGCTTGTCGAGCACCTCCATGATCCGCGCGAAGTCGAGCAGGGACCGCGTCAGGCGATCTACCTTGTAGGTCATCACGCAGTCGACCAGCCCGTCGCGCACGTCCTGAAGCAGCTTCTGCAACGCGGGACGGTCCATGTTGGCGCCGGTGTAGCCGCCATCGTCGTAGTGATCGGGCAGCGCCACCCATCCTTCGCCGCGCTGGCTGCGGATGAAGGACTCGGCCGCATCTCGCTGCGCGTCGAGGGTGTTGAACTCCTGATCGAGACCTTCCTCGGTCGACTTGCGCGTGTAAATCGCGCAGCGTACTGTCGAGCGCCGGGGAGTTGCAAGCGAACCGTTACCGTCGGCCATTCTTCTTCTCCGTCAGCCCAAAGAAGAGCAGGCCATTCCACTTGGCGCCCGTGATCTCCTGGGCTATCGCGCTCAGCGACGTGTACCGCCGGTTGTCATACGCGAAGCGCCCGTCGTCGAGGACCTGCACGACGTGGGTCCTGCCCTTGTATTGCTTCACGATCACCCCGCCTGGCATGGGCAGCCGCGGATCGTGATCGGGCTGAATCGTCGCAACCGTTGTCTGCTCAGGCGGGAGGCCAGCGCGGCGCTTGCTGGCGTTGGTGGTCACGCGGTTTCGCAAGGGCGTGTCGCGCGCGATGGCGCGAGCCAGTTCACGAACCTCGTCAGGCTGCCAGCCCTCTTCTTCGGCCTGCAATCGCCAGGCGATCTTGCGGAAGAGGAACCGCCGGTGCGCGCTCACCGGCTCCTTGCCGAAGACCTTGAGATGCTCTTCGCGCAACGCCGGCACGTTCATCGCGGCGAGCGCGGCGATCCGATCCCGGAGCGTCTTCTTCATGCGTCAACCTCACTGACATGAAGGCTCTCCGGGCGCGGGTTATCAAGTTCTCCGTTGACGGTTTCGGGCGCATCTTTGGCGGCGGTTTCGATGCGCCGGGCGCGCCGGTAGCGCTGGTAAGCGGTGGCGAGGAGCTGGGCAATCTCGGCGACAGCTTCGCGCGTTCGTCGGTCTCGGAAATCCATGGGCGCCGGTCCTTCCGGCCCACAACGGCTTCCGCTTTGCGGCCACGCGCGCTGCCTGGCTCTGTCAATAAATACTCACGCGAGTTCGAAAGTGTCCAACCGGGCTACGCTCTCAACCGGCCTGTCAACAAACGCGGACCTGTCAACGGAGAAAACGGAGAGTTTGAAGGGTTCAGAGAGGCCAACGAACCGAACCATGATGGTTCAGCGCGTGGCCCGCTCGGAGGCGTTTCCAACCGGAGAACCGCGCCGAAACGCAAATACTGGCGAATGTTTGGGATAACGCGCGGCCGCAAGAGGCGCTGGCGTCAAGCAAAACGGGGCGGCGGGAAGTTACGGTTTTTGGGTGTGGCTCCCCGTCGTGGACACGTTTCGAACTCTGGTGGCTTGCCCGCCGCCGGAGATCGCGGAGGTGTTCCAACAGATGCAAATGCATATGGAGACTTGAGGTTAAGTTCAGCCTTTCTGAACAGATTAGGCGCCGGAGGAATAAGTAAGCGACGGAACGAATAGTCCAAGACCAAAATGGCAGAACTGCCCGATCGCAAAAGGTCGCGACGGACGCCGGGACGAAAATCTGATTCTAAGCATCATGCCGGGACCCTTGGCTTGATCATCTTCCGTGCGGATGCGATGGAATGCCAGAGCCGGCACGAAGCGCTGGCCATTGGAGACATACAAGCCGCGGCTCAGGCCAAGAGGGGACGCTTGGTCCGGGTCTCGCGTGCAGGCACGCGGATAACGGATGGGATCCATCCCGGTCGCTGGAACGGGGAGGGGAGCATTCAATGAGGCGATCAGGAAGCCGCCGCGCTGTACTACGGTCTCGCCCGAGGGGCCCTGGAGATCCGTTTGTACGTGTGTAAGAAACTCCTGGCGTGGGTCGGATGCCTTTACGGATCCCAGAGATGACGGGTCGTAGTCGAACACAATCTCGTCAATTTCATCGGGCGTCGGCAATCCGATTTGTGAAAGAGACTGGCGGATCTGGTCTTTGAGAGAGCGGGCTCTCCCGGACCGCCCTCTAAGATGAACGGGGCAAAAGTAAGGAGTGGCTGAGATGAACTCCGATGCTGTATCGGCCTCGGCGAGACGAGTGGGGCACTCTTCCCATTTGCCTTCGAAGGCTGGCGTAAGTAGGAGACTAGCCCGGGAGCCAGCTTGCTCAATGCGATTAAGCGTGAGCAGTGCGGTCAAGTCTCTTTCAGAGAAGCCGTCCTTACATAGCACAATGAGGTGATCGAGGAAGCCATCGCAATCTTCGTCGACTGGCCACCAAAAGGCGTGCGCCGAGTGGCTGCCGTTTTCGCTCCCGAACTTCACGACCTGTTCGCCATCTGCCTCGGAGAAAAGCTGATACCGTTGCGCATCGTCACGATATCGCTTTCCCGAGAGTTGCGGCGAACAGAAGCCACCGTTTTGTCGGGCAAAAATCGCCATCGCGGCGGCACGGCATCGCTGGGCAATTGCCAGTGTCGCTGTCACTGGCGGCAGAGTCGCACGATGTACAGTGGCGGTATTCAAAACATATCGGACCACCTGCCGCTCGCGCCTTGGACCCAATTGATTTTCCGCGTTCGCGTTTCGACCAGTAGTCGTCCGAACCGGCAAGCGAAGAACCTGCTTCGGCACCGCGTAATGCAGCCAGCGTGTCCCCCAGGGTCGATCCCCGGATTTCATAGACTGGGCGGTCGGTTGAAGCAACGCGCGTAAAAGAAGCTCAGGGGCATCAGCGGTTGGCACTTTAAACTCCTCTTTCAGAAACGCGCACTCAGCCGGATCCCACCCCAACCGCTTTTCGACGGTATAGTCGCAATGCTCGCGCCACCCGCGGTTTTCGAAATGCTCTTTGAACGCCCCATCGTCTTCCGTAGCCACACAGGGCCAATGGATTTCCGACTGGAACCCTTCGGTCGCAACATCGGCATTGCACCATGACTCCGCGCGACCGAAGTAAAGCAGCCGTGAGACCAACGAGTTCAGATTTTTCGTCTCTTGCTCGTCCAGGTCCACATTCGACCACTCGAAGACAAGGGGATGCTCGGGATCAACGGCCGCAAATGTGTCGAAAGTCTGCGTGCCGGGCCTTTCGCCAGATTTGATTGCAAAGAAATGGCGGGTATGCCCGATGCCTGTAGCCGGAAGCCACACTACAGGTGGATCGGTCAGCTTGTGCAACAACGCAGCCAATGTCGTGAGCGGAAGAGCGTCTACATGCTTTGCACAAAATTGGTAGCCCGGCTCAGGAAGGGTGGTTAACCCTCGCCCTGCAACTGCAACAAGGGCCCTCAGCAGGCGCCAAGGCGACGGCGGCCATTCGACGCGACCCTCGTTAGGAGCCGCGTGCCAAGGGTGCAGATGCGCCCTGCCCGTGAGAAATCGGATGTGGATTGAGGCTGCCATGTTCAGGCACGGTCGAGTTCGAACGGCTGAAATCCCCCGGCTCCTCCCGTCAAAGACGGGGGTAGTTTGTTCGCCTTGGGGAATACCGCTTGTCGTCGATTTTGGGTGAAGGCGGCCTTGATGGTTGTGCGCAAATCGTAGTTGATCGTGGGGACGAAATCGGGGTCCAACACGCACGCGGTGCGTAGGCGCGGAAACGACTGGATGAGCTTACGTACCTTGTAGAGCGCGAAAGATGCCAGGAAATTCCGCTCTTCGTTATCAAGACCCCACGAGTTCAATGTGTCAGTGTGGAAAGTCAACTGAAGCTTGATATCGCTCGATGCAAAATGCTGGGTGCTATATGGGATGCTGGCTTCTGAACCCGCGGCCGTGACGTAGCCGCGCATGACACCACCGGCGTTCACGGCTTGAGGCTCCTTGGCTGTAATCGTTGCCGACAGTAGCCGCGGAAACCGTATGCGCCCATCGAGTCTTTCCAGAAAGACTCCGTGCAGGAGGCAGGCAGGATCGATGTAGAAGAGCCGTTTGGCGATTCTTGGAAGGTAGACAGGCCGATCTTTGTCTACCTGCAACAGATCTTTAAAAGTTTTTCGGTCTGGGTGCTTGTCATCGCGCCCGACAATCTCATCTGATGCCAACCGATGGGGTTCCGTTAACGAGCTTGTCCAGTCCATATTCTTACCATTTACCTTTTTGCGGACGACCACGTATGGGATTCCAGCGCAGTCGTTGTTGTAGCGGCATGGATGTTGAGGATCGAGACACAAGGCCTCCATCCAGTTCGCGAGGGACTGCGCCGATTCGACGAGGAGATAATCGGTGACGCCGCCATCATTCATGGCCTTGTAGAGTGCCGGTCCGAGATTCGGAAAGCCAGTCGGCTGGAATCGCTTGTCAAAACCTTCGGCGACTTTGAGCCGCACCGGCAAGTACCAGCGGCGCGACGCGTTCAACAGGGTATCTGGAGTGATTGAACTTGTTTGTGTGTTGTTACTGGATTGCTGTGTGCTCATCATGATCATCCTCTTGAACAGGTTTAATAATGAGCCTCGCCAGGTCGGCTGGAAAAGCGATTGGCACGAGGAGAAGCCCGGCGAGGCGAAGGCAGTCCCGCGGACGAATTGCAAAACCGGCTGAGAAGCTTTGGCTCGTCGCGAACAATGGCGGGTAGCCAATCGCGTGGAGCCGGCGCGCCGCTGCAATGCAGGCATCATTGCATCGTCCGGCCAAAAGCAGATTCAGAATATGCAGATTGCCAGGCGCATGCGGCTCCTGGCCCGTACGTCGAGCACCGGGACGGGCCGGCAGTCTGCCGCCCAAGAAGCACAATTTCAGGAGAGTGTAGGCGCGTGGCAGTTGCGCTGCTACCTCGAAGCGGGAAAGCCAATCTTCTTCACCAGCTTCGAGTGTGTCAGGCTCATTTTCTTCAGCCTCGTCGGCAACATCTTCTCCTTCGATGTCGGCCATTTCACTGCTTCCGCCGGGTTCTGGTTGGACTGCCTTGACCTTGTGCCAAGAACGGATTAAGGCGAAGGCATACAGCAACTCACTCAATCGCTGGTCATTCACTTCACCGCGCCAGAGTGCAATCACATCTTGCGCGTCAGCTCCGTAGGGCGAAAAGAGCGGCAATCCTTCGCCGGAACCGGCTTGAGCATCGACTAGGCGCCGGTGCAGCACGGACGCGCAATTGCTCAACGCCTCTCGCCCCCATGTCCAGACGGCGCGGCGGCTTTCCGGTTCCCAATTCCAGAATGCTCCGCCTTCCGAGCGGACTTGACGAACCAGATTCTCCCGGATCGCGCCCACTGCAGCCGACTCAGTTCGCTTGGAAGTTTCGGGCTTCCTGCCCCATGGACAAATCGTCCCCAGCGCTCTAGCAAGTCGCCATTCCGGCGTGCCGTCGTCAAACAAATCCGCCCGCTTCGGCGGCACTGCCGGTGCGACATACTGCAACCGGAGCCAGTCATATGAAAGCGACGGCGCACAGGGGACGTTCGGACCTTCCTCTTTCTTAGGCATCTTTCCTTCGCGATCATGAATGCGGCCGTCCGTGACTCCGCATTCGCGATTGAGTGCAGCCGAGGCCACGGCTACTTCCATTAGCTTCGACCGGAAGTCTACCGCTATCTGATCACCTCGCTCGCCGTGTGATTCGAGACCGAACCTTGAAGCGTTAAAGAGCGCTTCTTCAAAACGGCAACGCGCCAGGATAATCCTGCGCGGCTGTGAATCGCTGTTCAGGATTGCACGCTGGCCGGAAGCATCGAGCACGTCCTGTTCGTAGTCGAAGAGCTCGTCAAGAAGCGCCAGAACAGAGTTGGCTGCGACGGAGTAGATTCCGATCGGTACGGCCAGCGTGGTCGTCTGATCCTGGTTGCCGAACGAACCGCTTCGCCGAAGCAGTCCGTATCGCTGGAAGGCGTCGATCCCGCGGTCACATCCAAAACGCCCGAGGGCACGGATAAACTGCGTGGCCAACCGGGCCTCACGGCCGTCTATCTGCATACGGCCTTCACTGAAAAGCGCCCGCAGGTCGCGCAGCGTCGCCGGTTGGGTCCAGATCGGGCACCAGACCTCGCCGGAGGAAATGCTTTTCTTGGATCCTTGGATTTCCGTCGGTCCTCCAGCCGGGTTGCCGCCCAGGGAGGACGAGCAATAGAAGGGGAAAGCAGGCACGCTCTTCCGCGCGTTCATCCGTCTTGCCATGCTGCCTGCAAACAGCAACACGCCTTCGAATAAGAGAATTACGTCCCACGCCGCGCCGGTGCGTTTGCTTTCGAAATCCTGACCGCTATTGGGGGTCTCCTTTCGCAAAGGGTAAAAGAGCCCGATCGCGTAATCTTCTGACAGATGCCCGCACGTCGAAGCGCCCCACAGCGACGCGCGGAGCCATGACTGGGCGCTCGCTCGCTTTCGCGAAAGGACGTCCGCAAGGGCCATCTCAAGGTGCATGATCATGCCGCCGCTGCCCTCAGCGGCCCCCTCCCCGAGCAAGGAAAACCATTCGCGCTCTTTTCCGAACCGGTTCGTAGAGACCTTCGGATGACCAACAGTGTCCAACCACGTGGTCACCCTGGGATCATTGCATGCATTCCTCGTTCGCTCTATCAAGCGCGCTTGCGCAGCGCTCTTCCTGCCCGCATTGCGTCCCTGTTCATTCTCGCTATTCAATCCGCGAAACAAATCCGGATCCTCAATCTCTTTCAATGTGTCAACCCATTGCCCCTCGGACGCATTCAGATCCAGACCAAATTCTCGTGCAAAGCTTCGAATGGCAGCGCGATATGCCTGCGAGCCGCAAGTACCCGCCCTAACTATGGTGGATAGAGCTTCCTGGCCCTTCCTGTCGCGATCAATCTTTTTCTGCTTTTTCCTGTCGTAGGGAAGGAAGGCCGTGTTCTTCTGCCACGGAGACAGCAAAGGACTGAACTCACAGGCCTCGAGCAGAAATGTTTCCAGCCACTCTCGGCGCTCAGATTCTTCGTTTGGGACGGAGCGGCTGTTTTTGCAAGCCTTGTATGAGGCTCCTTCAGGTACCCACAAGTGGAAGACGCCGTGGCGCCACCAGCAACGAGCCTGATCGGTAATCTGCTCAGCGACCATCCGGAACACGCCAAGCGCTTTCAGATAATCGCCAAGTGGCTCAACTGCGCATCCAGGGAGTTGCAGGACGGGCATGATCACATCCCTCGTGAGTCTTTCGACGCGCGCTGATCGGCGGCACGAAGCAGCGCCTCCAAATAGCCCAGATTAAACGGCCCGAATACTTCAAGCAGCTCAAACATTCGGTCCGACCACGAAGCGCCGTAGCGCGCGGAAAACAGTTCCATCGCGTCAAGAGACAAGCTGAGGGCCGGCGTCAGAACCGAGCGTTGGGGATCGCTCGGCGCTTCAGGGCATGGCAATCGACACGAAGGGATGATATCTTCATCCTGAACGCCCTGACATCGCCGAATGTGGCTGGCATCCGGAATAGGGTCCCGCTGGTCAGGATTGTAATCATCTTCCGCGGAGCGCAAGCCAAGCCGAACTTTGCCGTGATGACACGCAACCAGAAAGAGGAGCAGGTTGAAGCTCAGCCGGTCAAGTTGGGCGATTTGAGCCACCGCAGCTGCAGCCGCACCACTGTTCTCGAGCACAGCGTTCTCACCGGCAAGGCCAAGCGCCGCCTTGAGCTCCTCTGCGGCGGCCAAGGCCGGATGTTCGGGGCAACCAAGTCGCAGCAGTTCTAGCAACCCAAGAGCGCTGGCCAGTTCATGACGAAAGCCTGGACGTCTTTTGAAACAGCGATCTGTTTCCGCTGCATCTTCCTTGTCGTGGAATAAGGATTTCCACGCCGCTCTTGGAGCTTTTGCGGAGTGATCCGCACGTTCTGGAGCGCTCCACTGGCTACGACCTTCGCTCGTCAGTTTAGCGAAGAATTTTCCGTGGGCTTTCCCCAAGTCGTGCCACGGTGGCGCATGTCCGAGCGGCGGCCTCAAGCCGGCATTTTCAAGTGCGCTCGAAATCTCATCATCCTCGAGGATCGAATCGAGTTCAGTCGCCACGCGCACGCTGTGCTTGTGCACGCTCTGCCATTCGGCAACCGCGTTGTCCTCATCGTCCAGACCGCTGTCACCGAAGGCGGCAGGCTCTTCCGGTTCGCCGTCCTGCAAGACTTGCGCATTTAGTGGTGAGCAAGGCTGAGGAATCGAGTCCGGCTTTCCGGTCCATCCCACCTGTGGGTCATAGCCGCCCACATCTTTGTGTAGAAGAAACATCTGGCCGGGATAGACGCGATCAGGATCAGTTAGTTTGACCCACCCTTTGCGCCAGTCGCGGACCCATACGCGGTTACGTAGTTCGGAACTCAAGCCTTTGAAGAATTCTCGGAACTGCCATGCTGGTACGGCACAGAGCTCGTCGCGTGCCGGCAGAAGCTTCTTGAAAGGACACCCGGCTCGTGGACCGCTTTTCCATATCTCGCCTGAACCGAGCCCGGAATCGTTATCGCGCCAGAAGACCAGCACATCGAGGTCCTGGCCATCTCGGATGAAGGGGCTAATGTCGATGTCTGCGCCGGACAGATCCGGCGTTGTATCGAAAAGGTTGAACAAATCGCGCCTCTGAGGGATGAGTCGCGGATCGAATGGGAGCGCATCACGAACTTCCTGGCAGTCGGCCAGATTGTCCCGGCCAATAAGACTATTGAGCGCCCGCCCTAAAGACACATCAATGGGCGCCGCGGCGTTTATCAGGGCTCTTCGAGTCGCGGCAATTTCGCCGGGATCGTAGGGACGTGCGCATTTGATCTGCCGATCTGAAGGGTCGCTACCATCCGATTCGAACACTTCGAAATCTATCCAGAACGCCTGGCCAGTTTCGCCGGCGCGCCGGGCGCATCGGCCGAGACGTTGAATTAGCGATGCCAGGGGGCAGAGCTCTGTGTAAAGCACCGAAGCGGAGATATCCACTCCTGCCTCGATGATCTGAGTGGCCACGATGATACGTGCACCAGAATGCTGCCCTTCGCCCTTCTCAAAAGCCTCGAACTTTTGACGCCAATTGGCCCGCTCATATCCTCGAAAGCGCGAGTGAAGCAAAAGAAGATGATCCTCATCAAAGAGGCGATCCTCCGAGCCGTTCTTCTTTAGATCCTTGAGAGCTTTGTAAACCGCGGTGGCGCGCCCCACGGTATTGCAGATGATAAGAGCAAGGATGTCCTCGCTTTCTTCGGTATCTGCGGCCCTCCGCTTTCGTTTGCGGTTGATCGGCTTGGCCAGGTGCTTTGCGAGAGCACAGGCATACTTCGTTGTTCCGCTGTCATCCGGCGATTCTGGCATGATGACCGAACACCGGCTCAGCACCTTCGGGATTCGGAACAGGTCTTGGGCTTCGTTCTGCCGATCCAACGTTAAGCGGTCCCGCCATAAGGCGGCTGCTTGACTTCCCATTGCCACGGATTTCTTGAACCAGTGCTCCGCAGAAGTCGCGCTCATCCACCAACTGTGGGTGGCTAATATCGTTGGTTGACTGTTGCTTAGTTGGTTCTCAAACGGACGGCGTTGCAGGGGGAGGTTGGATCGCCACGCCTGAAGCTGGAGGCTGGTTGTGAAGCCGCTGCTCATGAGCTGCACTTCATCCAGTACCCATAGGCAGTCCGTGTTCAGCAAGCCAAAATGCATTGGCCACCGATACCGGCTCATGCCGTAGCCCCGGTTAAGCGCGCGGGAGAGCAGCATGTCCTGCGTGCCGATGACAATCGCTGGTTTCTCCGGATACAGATCCCATTGACGTCGGCACTCATCGAGTTCCTCCCCGCCCATCAGCACAATCGGTGAATATTCTGCGAGCCAGATGAAATTCGCGGTTGCTGAAGCTGGAAGGAGGTTGAACAGAAAGCCCTCGATTGGGGTTTCGTGCCCGCCGTTCCGGATCGGTGCACGGACCTCTCTTGCCACTCTGTCATTGAGCGTCCCCAACAACGCGTCAACTTTGGCCCGTTCCGGCGTATTGTCCTGCGTCGCCGCCAGATTCAAGCGCAGCATCCACGGCAGAATGTCCTTCTCGACGACCTGGTTCACCAGGGCGCGCATCGGAAGGCAGTAAACTAGGCGCCTGGGCCAACCTTCCATGTTCAAAACCACGCGGTTCCACAACCAAGCAAGGACAGTGCCGGCAGTCTTGCCGCAACCGGTTGGGATGTCGATGAGTCGTGATCTGCACTCGTCGCCGGTCTGCAAGGTTTCCGCGCGGGCCGCTATCGCATCCGTGCCGCACGCGAGGCGAGCCTGCCAGTCCATGGGTTCGAAGCCGGTTGCGACGGCAACGAACGTCCGGAAATTGATTTTATTTTGCAACATCAGAGCGCCGGAAGCCACTTGCCCGGCTTCGTCGTCCAGGTTGGCCGCACCTGGAAGGGTTTGCACAGGCATCTATGAGTCCCTTGCCAATGTTCAGGATTCAAGCGTCTGATAATATCACCAATCAAGGCGTTCGCGAGCGGGGTCCGTGGTTGGATTCCAACTGAGATATGTCGGAGAAGAGTGCGTGAATAGTCGGCTCAAGCCAATGTCGATCGGTTGCGACACCATACCCGTCCCACAGTTGGAGGGCTGCCTTGATGCGCGTGATTTCCGCGTCATTGAACTCGAATTCCTTCGCCGGAATCGAGAGCGCTGGGTTCCAGACGACACGCTCCTGGCCGGCGACGATCTCCCGCTTCAGTTCGATGGCCCTCTCCTCGTCGGCACTCAGTGCAAGCCGGTCCTGGATGGCCCAGATCGCGCGGATGGAACCCACGTCTGCCCGCTGCGCGCCCAGGAGCGCGTGCAGGTTCAGACGTTGGGTATGGTCCAGCATCAGTTTCATTTCGTCGTCCTTTACGGGTTGGAATAGAGCAGAATGTAGCCCGCCGTGACCCCGGCAGGGTTCTTGACCTTGATCACGCCAGACCATCCGGAGGGATTGCTGGCGCTCATTAATTCCGCGAAGCGGTAGCCGTTGCCGGAGCCGCCGGCGAGGATGAGTTCGCCGCCGGACGTGACTTGCAAGAGCGTGTGATCGGCGAGGTTCGATCCAGGGCCCGCAACGCGGAAAGGTGTTTCCACATTGTCCTTCGCCGCGACCAGCAGCGGGCCGCATGCAACTCCGGCCGAGACCGGCGCCGCCTGGTAGCCCCACGTGCGGGCGTATCCTTTCTTCGGGTCGTTGCCCTCCTGGAGACACGCGCCCCAGAGCAGGATGGAGCCGCTGGTCCAGTCGTCGCTATTGCCGTCGAACTGGCGCACGACGATCCACAAGCCGGTCTGGCCCGCCGCCAGGGTCCCGGTGATCTTGAAGCGCTGCCACGTGGTCGTGAGCGTGATCTGCGTCGGGCCGGCGAGGTACGCAACATAGGCATTGTCCACGATGGCGATCGAGACCTTGCGCGTTCCGGACGCCACGCGTGCCCAGATGTAGAACGTGTACTGGCCACCAGAGACGAGGCCTGCGATCTGCTGCTGGATGATGGGCGTGGCGGTGACAGCGTCGATCTGGTCGGCAGTGGCGTTGCCATCGGGCGCGGTGGCTGCGTTCGTGGTCACGGCACACGACCCGCCGTTCTTGTCCCAGGTCGCCACCGAGAAGTCCTCGGAGTACTTCGCCATGTTTTCAAAAGCGCTACCAACAGTCCCATAGGCTCCGCACTCGATGGACTGGAAATGCGAGTCGAGGTATGCCCACAGGTTGTTGGCGGCGGCATAGGCGAAGCTGGCTCCGCCCGATGCATCGCGCAGCACCACTGTGCTCGCCGTCGCGTTTGGAGTGGCGTCGCCGATTTCCGCCGACGCGTGCGTGTGCGAGGGCAGATCGCTCGCCTGGAGCGCTGCGACGGTCACGGCCGCCCCTGCGCTCGCCTGCCTCAGAAAGCCCGGGCCGCTTGCCGAAAGATCCGCTCCCGTGCCGCCGCGCGCCAGTGCCAGCGCGCCGGAAACGACGTCCGATGCGACGTGCGTATGGCTCGCGTTAGCCTTTGCTGCGGATGAGCCGTCCACGAGCACGCAATCACCGCCGTTCCCGACTGCCGCATCAATCGCTCCCGAGGAGTTGATGACGGCTGTGCGGGAAGGCGCAAAGCCAGGCCCTTTGAGCGGCCGCGCGGCCAGGTCGGTCACGAGGCCCACCACGTCGGATTCGGCGTGGCTGTGACTGCCGAGAGACAGCACGCCGGCCGCGAGCGACAGGCCGGAGCCGATACTCAACTCGGCGAGCGTGTCCTGGGAAGGCGAATAAAGTAGCTTGTTCGCCGCGATGGTCGTGAGGCCGGTGCCGCCGCGCGGCACGGCAAAGGCGCCGTTCACGATGTCGCTTGCGACGTGCGGGTGGGCGGGCAGATCCGATCCCGAAAGCGAAGTGCCGACCGTGACGCGGCCCTTGGCGTCCACGGTCACCTTCGAATAAGTTCCGGGCGTAGCGCCGGAGTTCGCCAGCGAGATTACGCCGGCGTTCACCGCGATCCCGCCGACCGGATCGACCTGGACGATGCCCTTGCTGGTGGTGGTCGCGTCCGGGTAGGAGAACGCCCCGAAGGTCTGGCCGGGGGCGAAGTCGATGATCGCATCGAAGGCGACGTGATCGTTGGCGTTGAGGGCCATGCCGAGGTCGCCCGAGCCGTCGGCCTTGCGCCACTTGATCGCGCCGGCGTTGGGCAGGCGCACCAGGCCGGTCGCGGCCTTCATGCCCGAGCCGAACTCGGCTCCATCGACGAACGTCTTTACGCCAGTGATCGTGACGGCGCCGTCGCGCCGCACGTAGTTGCGCGCGGCCACAGTCCCAAGCTCGTTTTCGATTGCGAGCACGGCAGATTGAAGCGCGGTGATGAACGCCGAGACCATGTTGGCCTTCACCGCCACGCCCTGCGCGTGTTGCGCCGCCGTGGTGCCGAAGGCCCCGCGCTGGCAGCCCGTGAACTGGGTGGCGGTTTTGGAGACGTAGACGATCAGCTCGTCGTCAATCGAAAGGATTCCATAGGAGGCCGCGAAGCCGTCCGTCGAGGCAACGCTGATCGTCGTATCGCCCGCGAGGATCTGCTGCGTGGCCGTGGTTTCGAGCGGACGCGTCGAGAAGGCGTCCACGGGCGAATACAGCGTCGCCGCGCTGTCGATCAAATTCGGATAGCTGCTACTCATTGAGCCTCCTCGTGTTCGCCCGGAAGCGGTTCAGGGTGCCGCCCGCAGCCACCGCGACGGGCCTGGCAACGACGGCCGGCAGCGCCCGCGCCGCGCGCGGCTTGTGGTAGGAGGCCGCCGTCGCAACCGCCTGGCTCGCCACCTCGAGCGGCACCGGGCGCGAGTTCAAGCAGAACTGATCGAAGGCCCAGAAGCAGAACGAGTACAGGCCCTCGCTGCGCCACATGCCGTACGCCTGCGCCATCGGCGGATCCGGCGGCCCGTAGATGCCGGCCAGATACATGCACTCCTCGGGCGGCCTGCCGAGCGTGCGCGGGAACTCCATTGTCTGCCGCATCCGGACGGCGTTCTTTTGCCATATGTCGTAATCGAAGCCCTCCGCGCGGAAGTACTTCACGCCGTACGCGGAGTTCTTCCACTGCTCCGGCAGGTTGACGTGGAAGTTGAGCGCGCGGAACTCGGGCGAAGGCGCGGGCTTGCCCTGGTTGGCGTCGAGCGGCCACAGGCACTCGAATACCGCCGCCGGATGATACTGCCGCACGTAGGCGATCACCTCCTGGCAGTACTCCCAGATGCGGTCGCGCAGGAAGTTGGCCGTCTCGATGTCGTCCTCGGGCGAGTCCGTGTTCGCCAGAAACCGGTGCATGGGCCGCCCGTACCGGGCGTCGAAAGCGGCCTCGGTCTCTTCGTCGTAGAACGGCATGCCGGAGGCGTTCGGAAAATACCACCACTGCGTTTCACCGAACTGGAGCACGATGGGCAGCCTCGCGGCCGCGATCTGGTCGGCGCATTCCTTGTACATCTGCTTGAGGTAGTTCCGCACGCGCGCGCCGAAGTGCATCTGCGTCGAGGGCACATCAAGCTCGACCGGCGCGCCGTCCCAGTAGCGCGCCGCCATCTCGGCCGGCGGCCGGTAGACCTCCATCGAGAAGGCGAACGACGCCGGAATGCCCGCCGCGGCGAACTGGCCGGCGAGATCGCGAATCCACCGCCGCGCGCCCTCGGTCATCACCGGCGATACCGCATCGATCAGTTCCCAATCGCCTTCGGTGCCAGGCACCCCCAAGTGGTCGTCCATCACCGCCGAGACCGATGCCGAGCCGCTGGCGGCATTGTCGAAGAATGTCCACGGCGGCGCCTTCGATTGCACCCGCAGCGTGGTCGAGGTTCCGAAGTTGTCATCTGCCCAGACGCCGGCGAACATGCCGTTGATGGCCGCCCGGAAGTGGCTCACGATCTGCTGAAGCGTCTCGCCGTAACCGATGGCGTGGTTGATCGTGGTGCCCGAGATCTTCAGCGAGACAACTTCACCGGGCGCGGGGTCGCCCGAGAACTGGATCGTGGCGTAGGGGTAGCTCGCGCCCACGCGCCGCCGCTTGTTGTTCCAGAAGACGCCCATGTAGACGTCGGCGTGGCCCTTGAAGCCGAGCCGCTCGAGCTGCCACAGGTGCCAGGCGGGCGGCTTGCGGTAGCCGTGGTCGGTGTCGAAGTCGATGGCGAGCGAGACGTTCGGATACTCTTGCGGCGTTTCTGGAACATCCTGCGGCACAAGCGGCCAGAGATAGTCGAAGTAAAAGTAGTAACCACCCGAGGCCGGATTGCGGTCGAATAGCGCGGTGATCTCGACAGTATGGTTTCCGGCAGGCACGCCGCTGCGCAGCTTCAGGTTCGCGGTCGTGCCGCCGTACTCGTTCAGATACAGATCGTGCGTGGTCGCCGGATCGCCGTCCACCGAAACTTCGATCTTGCCGCAGTCGGTCGAGAGGAACGTGCCGAGATAGAGATCGTGCGCCGACTGCTTGGAGTAGCGAATCGTGACCTTGCGGAGGTCGGAGGGATTGTTGGGCGCGCAGCGCCTGGCATGGCCCATCGACCACCACTGGGTCGGAAAGCCGCCGCCGTAGGTGTAGTCCTCCCAGTAGCCGGTGTACTTGCAGAGCGCGTCGGATTCCTCGATCCGCGGCGCGCCGCCGCCGACCTTGAGCGAGCGGTCTCCGGTTACCGCAAGGTTCGAGATCGTGGCTCGCCACTCGATATCCGAAGCGAAGCCGCTGATCGGCGAGACTTTCTTCATCCGCGTGCCCGCCGGCCACGAACCGGGCGCCGAACCCTCGAAGCCGCGGTCGACGGTAATCTGCGTGGACGAGTCCACGGAGAGCAGACGAACGCGCTCCTCGCTCGTGGGCGTGCCGATGAAGTACCGCCCTCCGGAGAGCGCCGAGGAATCCTCCACCTGCCAGACCGTGTCGTTTGGACCGGCATCCGCCGTGAGCGTGCAGCCGTCCTCCAGAGCGCCTTCCACATTCTCGAAGCGTGGCGCGAAGACCATGTAGATCTTGCGCACATCGTGGAGCGGCACGTCGCGGTTGAGCTTGTCCTTCAGGCCCGCGCCAAAATCGAGATCGATGTGGTACCGGCGCTCATTGTCACCCTTTTGGAACCGGACATTCCGCTTGTTCCAAGCGAAAGCCGATGCGCCGGACCCTGCATGCCCGGCAGAGGCGAATACCCGATCGAGATTGCCGAGCGCACCGTAGCAGCCGTCCGGAGGCGGCGCGTTCCGGAACGTGAGCATGATGCGCGCCTCCTGCAGGTTGCCGCTGCCGATGGCGCTGATCGTTCCGGTCTGGTCGGGGCCGTAGCGGCCGGCGACTTCCTCGCCCGGCGTGTTGATGATCTCGACCAGCTTGGCGATCATCGCGTCCGCGCCCGGAACGAGCCGCACGGTGCCGCCGGCCTCGTGCGAGAACGAGCACGAGACGATGTAGCGATCGAAGGAGGGATGGGGATCGAGCCGGACCAACTCCTCGGTTGCCGCGCCCGGATCGATAACCGCCCAGGCGCCGAACGGAAACGGTGTGCCCTCGGCCAGCCTCAGTTCTCCAGTGGCGGGGTTGTAGCCCGCGACCAGCGCCTCCACGCGTGCATCGATGTGCGTAACGGTGTAGCGTGTGTCGCGGAAGTAGAGGTGGATGTAATCGATGCCCGGCCGATTTACGTCCGCGAGGGCCGCCAGGCTGAGATCGGTCCGGAGCGTGAGTGTGGCGTAGGAGTCGTAGACCTCGCCATCGACCACGGTAGCGTAGTCGCGGAGGCGCACCTCGTAAGTGTCTTCGGGACCTCCCTTGCCGCACACGAAGGTCATCGAGTCCCAGGAGACGGACGGGTATTTGGCGGCATCGAAGCGCATTGCGCCCTCGAGCGCATGGTCGTATTCCAGATCGAACTGCAGCCGGAGGCCGCTCAGGTCGGTCCGCGGCAGCGGCTTCGTGCGCAGGTGGTTGAAGTAATCGTAGGCGTTGTAGAGGCAGAGTACGGCGAAATCCTCGGGCGCCTGGAAAATGCCGGAGATGGACAGACCGGTCTCGGTGGCGTCGTGGATGGTGGTTGTGGCGGCGCGGCCGGAGAAACCTTGAACGTGCATGGTCCGGCGAGGGTCGAAAATACGGAGGGGTTCGGAAGCCATTCAACAGATACGCTCCCTTTCGCAAGTTGATGGCAACATGGTCTTTGTGACGCATCGGTCCGCTGCCACCAGATGCAATGTGTACCATGCCCTTGGATGGCCTGCCGCGAGCCTACGGTGCTTCGGACCCGGAAGTGGATCGCCGCTGCTGGATCGGGCGGCACGCCTGAAGAGTAGCCCACCTTACCGATCCGCCACGTCCGCGGTATCGGACAGGCATTTGTCATGGTCGGCTCCGAAACCGTCGCCGGAGCCGTGTGCGCAGTCATCGGAATCCCTTATTCTTTCTCCGGCAGTCCTCGCAAACTCGTGACTCCACTGCTGGTCCGGCAAGCGCTGAAGGGTCCAGTTCGGGAACAGTGAAGGCTGTGCCTGACGACAGCCCAGCAGTAGATCGGGTATTCGCAAGCGGCGCGCGACGAGTTGATCCAGCAGAGCTTCCAGTTCTGGCCGCGAACAGTCTATCCACTCAGCCGGAAGTGCTCGATATACTTCGTCAAGGATCTTTTCGGGGAAATACCTGGCCCGGTCGAGCCAGGGCTGGAAATCATCCAGCGATTTCACCTGCTGATACACGACTGGGGCGAAGGCGTAGAGTCCAGACCGCTGGTCATCATGGAATTTCCAATCCGGGCCGCCGAATATTCCCCCTTGGTCGATCATGTAAGCCCGAAATCCGGCATTCGAGCGGCAAAACACTGCTTGGCGGTGATCGGTGTTGTCAACCCACTTGTCAAAAACCAACGCGCCACAGAAATCCCTCAGATTTACGACCTTCGGCAGCATGCGACTTGGCAGGAAATCATAGACCGCCACGCGCGCCGGATCACCCGGATATCGAGAGCCGAAGTAGACTCCCGGTTGCATGGGCTTTCGGCCTCGCGCCAGTTCGAAGTATTGGTTTGGCGTCAGGGTTTCCGGAGGAATGTTTATCAGCGCCAGCTCAGGGGCCAACACGCCCAACTGCCGCAAGACAACGGTCCCGAGCATTTCGTTCACTACCACCCGCGAGTGCTGCGGGTTGTCGAGGGCTTTGGCGACGAAGAACTCATTGCTATCAGTCCGGACGAGGCAAGATTGAGCACCGCCCCGCATCTTGCGCACGATCTCGCTCGCCTTTACCGTTCGAATAATCATACGATAGCGGATAAATCACAAGCCCTCTAATAAATGTCAGTGCGTCCCGCGAACAGGAATTCTTATAATTTTAGAGAACAGTAGCGGATATAGTCCTGGTAAGTCCTATTCGGAGCCTTTGTTCGTAAGGGGATATAATGAAGCGCAACTGCGTGCGGCTAACCCTGCAAATAGGGGCGATAATATTACCCCTTACGCCATGACTATGCTGTGATCAAGCACGAGAAATCAATTAAAATCGTTCAACATATGATGGGCGTATGCCCTTCACAAAGATTATATGGCATTGCCAATCGATTTCTGCTGAACAAGCGCAGTGCCGGTAGGCCGACAAAGTCCGGGCGCAGTACCCGATTCGATTGCAGCCACGCGGCCCCGATTCGCGAGGCGCCTTTCACCACCTGCGACGAGACCATCACGATCTTGCGATTCCAGAACGTGGCCGTCCGCTTGATCGCCAGCGACACCGGATCGCCCTCGGTGCCGACGCTGGCGGAATAGCGGTCCGCCTCATCCAGCAGCACGTAGCGGATCGGCCGGGCGGCAAGTGCCGCCGCCGAATTGGCGCCCGCGATGGTGATATGGCCGCTGGGAAACCGTTTGCGGAGCGTCGTGTTGTTAGCGTCGCGCGAGCGGACGTCCGCCACCTTGCCGCGAAGGCATGGTGCTCGGCGGACGCCTCGGACGCCAGGCGGCGGTTTTGGTCAGCCCACTCAGAGACCGTCTGGCGTGGCGGCGGCTTGTTCTCCACCCCGCCCCCTTCCGCACCTCCCATGCCGTGCATTCGGCAGCGAGATTTGTAGTGGAGAACAAGATGGGCAAACCGCGTGATTCACTCGTCCTCCTTGGCGAGGAGGCCGATGCCGATGTAATACCGGGCCGGCACGCCGCTTACGGTCCTCTGGCGGTCGTCCACAGTGGGGCGCAGCTTCTTCATCGCGCGGCCGAACGCCCTCTTGCTGATGGTGGGCGTCCGGCGTCGAAGCAGGCAAGCAGGCTCGGGGTGTACTCCTGGTAGAGCTGGTCCTGTGGAATCACCGCGTCGGGGCGCAGGACGGTCTGCCGGTCGAGCCAGACGGCCAGCGGATCCGTGGCCTTGCGGAACTCGTCCATGGCCCAGCGGGTCAAGTTGCTCTCGCTCAAACTGCGGTGCGGATCGCGGCGATGGCCTCCAGCACCTTGTTGGGCAGGCCGCTCAACTCGGCCAGGTTCGGCGAGCATCGGGTCCAGCTGATCGCGCGGGATCGTGCCGGGTGCGCCGTCCGCGAATGTGCGCTCGGACGGCACGACGAGCCACCGCCGGAAGAATGTCGGCGAGGCATCCTGGCTCTTGGGCGGATGGTTGGCCGAGAAAATCAGGCGCGCATATGGGATAAACTCGAAGGAGTCTTTGAAGTTGTACTCGGCCATCAGCGGGTCGCCGCCGGTGATCGTCTTCACGGACGTGCTGACCAGGTCGGTGGTGGGCAGATCCGGGCAGATGTTCGCCAGCTGGCCCATCAGCCGCGCCGCCGAGAAGCGGTCGCTCTCCAGCTTGTGCAGGCTGAGCACGGAGGCGTTGTGCTTGCCGATGAACGACAGAACCGCACTTCCCGTTCGCGCCGTCGCCGGTGAGCAGGATCGCCTTCTGAATCGAGGTATCTGGCGTCATCAGTCCGGCCCGGATCTCCCACGCGATGGCCTCCGTGTCTTCGGGAAAGACCTCGGTGCTGAACTTGTCCCAGGCGGGGCAGCGAGCCTCTGGGTCATACTCCGCCGGGATTTGGACGGGCGACAGGAAGCTGGGCGAGTGCGGCGCCAGCACGCGCGTCCGCACGTCCATCAGACCGTTCTGGACGTTCCACGTTCGCGTCGGGGCGGTTTCAAAGCTCGGGAGCATCCACGGCAATGTATTTGACGACCTCCTAGGCCTTACGGCTGGTCCACTGCGGCGGAACGTTCATTGCGCCGAGGGCGCTCTTCACGCGCCGCTTGACGTAGCTCTCGCCGGTGGGCTTGTAGACGCCGTTCTGGAACACATACAGCTTCCCCCCCGAGTCCACCGCAAAGTGGTGATTCCGCGGTGATCATGTCGGCCAGCCTGTTGGTGCTCAGGCGCTCATCGTCCTCGCTCGAAAAGCGCCCGGCCTACGGTTCGACCGAGCTCGGGGGCGGCGTTCATGAGTTCTCCTCGCCGGTCTTGATTGGCAGATCGGAATCCGCTGCCGCTCCGCCAAAGCGCCTGGCGCTACTGCGCTCAATTCTATACGAATACCCCAGCGTCAACGGGCACCGGCGCTTCGGTATCTCGCTATCTTGCCGCATACGAAGAGTCAGCGGAGCGTCGCAGAGTTCAGGTATTATATCATACACCCGACGGAGTGCCGCTTTCTGGTCCGGGTATTTCTTCCTGTGCGTGGTCGCTAGGAGCGCATCGCCAATGTGCAGTACGGCACCCGCATATGTTCCAATGCGGCAAACCCCGTTCGCTTCGACTGAAATAAACCTGCCGCTTTCACCGCCAAGGTAGAAGAAGTAAGTGTCGCTTCTAATATACTGGACCAGATCCTGCATCCACCGCCCTTTGACTTTCACGGGGTGGGTGTTCTCACTATATGACTCAGGGCAAGACTCTTGTAGCATCATGTGTGAAACCCTCCTAGCTACTAACAACAGCATTACACCCTTCTGCGACCACGATGAACCGCAAGTGCGGGTGACTTCTTTCACGGCTATCGTAGAACGTGCGACTCTGCTAGTCAAGATACTGATGTTTCCCCTTAGTTCTACTTACGCTCTTTTTGTCGTACCAGTACAACCAGTACACCATTAGTTAGTTAGGAATGGACCCAGTACGCAGTTGGTTTTTTGCGAACCGGTCAGCAGCGCACCTCGACTTCAATAATCATCGCGCCCGGGTGGGCTACTTCGAAACCAGCATCCAGTTGTTCGCCGATGCTTCCACGATTTGAGTCAGCCCCTCAGGGCCACCTCGGTCTCAGCCTTGACAAACCGCGCTCGAATTATTTATGGCACCGGTGGGCGCAGATGCGGGGAGCCAACTCCGCGAATAGGGGTTATAACATCCACATAGTCCCATGACCATGCTATGACTGAGTACTAAGTTCATTAACATTGTTTAACATTAACATTGTTTCAAATATGTTGACTGAATATTTTGCCATCAGCTACATCAGCTATAGTCCTCCATGAATGATTGTCGAATGAATGAATCCATCATCCTTGGTAATGTAACCGCAGATTCAGACGCTTCATTCAGCGGCGTACGCACAACTCTGAAGCGATTGGATACTGATACAGTTACGATCTGCACGATCAAGGAGATCTCGGGAGTGTGGATCACCATCGCCCCAGATGCCGAGCTTCCGCAGGGGGCGCTTGTGCAGATTGAATTCAATGGATGTATGGGACTGGGCGAGGTTCTTCAACTCACTAAGCAACACTGCCGAATCCAGCTTAAGCACATTGTCAGATCTGAGGACATAGGTAGGTTTTGGAATAATAGCGACCAAGAGGTTCCCTAGCTGCTGGGTGCCATCTGCTGAATATATGCGCATAAGATTAGCGATCATCACGGCTGCTATGGCCGCCGGAGCGTTGTTCCAGGCGCATTGCCGCGATCCGTTTTTGGGGGAGCCGAGCACGTTCCTATTGGCCGTTTCTGGCTTAGTTGTATTCGTTCTTCTCAGGGGAGGACCTGCTGTGGGCGCGGTGCCAGCGCGACAAACTGATCTCCGCCTCGAACACCAGTTCACAGACGGACTGGCCTCCGGCAAAAGAGATTACAGGTGAAAGACGTTCCGGCCTGAGTCATGCTCGACGCATTCGGCGAGTCCGGCCGCTGAGTCTTTTCTTACCCTCCGCCACTGTCGCTAGCGCTCGCGAATGGCTTCTGCATTCCCGTCTCCGATATTCGCGAGCACGATGAATATACGACTCCGGATTTGCGGCGTACCGCCGCCGGACGCAAGGCATTTTGGTGTTTGATGTCCTTTTCGGTCAGTCTCGGCCAGCCCCCCGAGGCTAGGTCTGGATCACCACAGTCAGATCCGCTCCCGGATCCGGCGATGCCACGGCGAGTATGTCGAACGCCAGGTCGTCGCCCTCATTCAGGATGGGCGTCGGCCAGACGGTCGGGCGGACCGTCGCGCCCAAGGGATGGTCCTTCGTGAAGATCGCCGTGAACGTCTGGTTGTCCGGGTTGGCCGCGAGCACCTCGACGTACTCCTCGTCGGCTTGCCCCAGGTTGATGTGCACGAACTCGCCGACATCGAAGCCAAGCCGGTTCGCGCCGTAGGAGGCGGTCGCGACCGTTTGCGGGTCTGGACCAGCGGTCACCGCCTGATAGAGAAAAATGCCGAAGTCGTTGTAGGGCAGCCGTCGCGTTTCCGGCCGCCCATACCCTCGCTCCACCTGGAAATCGTAGGTGGTCTTAAACGGTATGGGTGGAATGACCCGCTGCGCAATCCCCATGTACTCGAGCGGCTCCCAGGTCGCGCCGCCGTCCCGGCTGATCTTGACCAGATAGGCGGACTGCCCGTCCGACGTGCCCCGCTGCACGTAGGCGTAGATGCAGCGGATCGAAGCCGGGTCCTGCACTTTCATCGGAATCGCCACCGTGTCTGCGACCGCGAGCGGGCCGGGAATTTGGAACGTGTAGGCGCCGCCCGAGCACGTCCGGTCGCCCGGCATGAACGGCTCGTTGTGGTGCGAGAGCGGCCAAACGGTGAACGGCCCGAAGCCGAAATGGTTCGCCACGCCCACGAGCATCGCAACCACGCACGCCGAGGGGAGCTTCGCCTCAACGCGCGCCGGGATGCCAGGGGTCCGGAAGAAGCCTTTCTTCACCGAGTAGGTGAAGATCTTGTAGTCGAGCTTGAAGAACCGGATGCCCTTCGCGTGAGCGCAGCGGAACGTGCCGAACGTGGCGAAGCCGGGATCGACGCCGGGCCAGGCGCGCTGTATCACAAAGTTGCCCGAAGGCACCACGTCGCCCTCGTTGCCGGGGCCGACTATCTGCGCGCACTCATACGACCTCCGGCCCGGATGGTCCGGGTCCGTCGCCTCATCGTTGAAGACCACGAAGTCGCCCACGCGGAAAACGCGCGCGGTATCCGGGTTCACCCTGCAGGAGACGGTCACCGGGTCCGTGTCCTTGTCGATAGGAGCTTCGAGGCGGGCCCAAAGATCGGTCGCCAGCTCATCCACGTAGTACAGCGCCATCGCGACCTGGTGTGCGCCGGCGATGTTCATGTTGCCGGAAGCGTCCGGCTGCACCTGGATGTCGTCGAGCGCGATGGTGCCGTAATCGCCCAGCTTCGGCGTGCCCACCACGATGCCAGGAACACCGGTGTCGTGCAGGATTTCCTCCGGCACGGGCGATGGTTCGACGTCGGCGGGCTTGGGGCCGGCGACCAGGTCGTACATGCTGTCGGTGGTCGTGCGGCCCTGGATGTCGATCGAGAAGTCCTTGTTCAGCCGCCAGGATGTGACGCGGAACTCGCCGCTCGCGCCAGGCATGTCCGGATGCGTCATCGAGCAGACCATGCCCGGCTCGGTGTTGAGCGCGAGCACGGTGGTCTTGAATGAGACCTGGCGCGCCTTCTTCCATTCCGTCGCGCTCGTTCCGCCCAACTCCTCGCGGAGCCGCACGCTCACGATGCGCGCCGCCTGCGACTTGGTCGAGGCGCCGCACAGGTTCACGTTCGACTTCAGAAACAATGGCCCGGCGCCACCGCCGATCAGCGCGGCGTGGTCGATGTCGTAGACCGCCACGCTGTTGTTGACGAAGCTGAAATCCTGGTCGGCGAAGTTGGCCGTGAGGTGGTTGAAGGAGGGCTTGAGCGGCGCGAGCTCCAGGCTGCGGAACAGGATGTTGCCTTCGGTGAAGGCCTCGACCACGGAGGAGTTGTTGCGGATGCCGATCTTGAGCTTGCCGAAGGCGAAGGTGTAGTAGCCCAGGCAGTTCATGAGCACTTCCTGGAGCCAGTCGCGCAGGGGCTTCTCCTCCTGGATCACGCCGCGAAACTTGAACTGCGTCTCAGTGCCCGTGCCGACGAGCTTCGTCACCTGTTGGTCGCAGATCGATGCCGCGTCGATCGCAGCCTGTACGTCGAAGAACGTCTCGGCAAAATCGAGCTGCTGGGTGGTGGCGTCCGCGCCCAGGCGAAGCCCGCGCGCCCGGAGCATCATGTTGACGGCGATCCAAACGGGATTAGTGAGCGCCGGCCCGTAGACACGCACGCCCGGGCTGGTCCACACCCAGCCGCGCAGGCCTTGCTGGACCGTCGCGATCATGGCATGGTCGCCAGGCCTCGACAGTTGCAGGCCCTTGGCGTCCGACCGGCGGATCACGATGAACGAGGTTCCGGCCGCGAAGTTGTCCTTGTAGGTCGAGTTGCCGGAGTAGACCTTGCGCCAGTCGCCAGCAGTCATGTCTCCGGACTGGTCGAGGGAGAAGAAGTCGGTGGCGCCCGCGGGATCGTTGCCGAGGCAGGTGCGCAAGCCGTAGTCGTTGTTCGGGAAGCCGTGGTGGGCCTGGCCATCGAGCGTGTGGCCGACGAAGGTTTCCGCCTTGCCGTCGCCGTCCTTGTCTTCCATGCGCGGCGTGGTGAATGCCACGAGCGGCCCTTCGCCCACGATGCCCAGCGCCTCGTAGAAATCGCTCTCGTCCCGGCCCGCCGCGATTTTGCAGTTCACCGGCATGTCGGTGTCGGTGTAGATCTCGGGCAGCACCTGGTCGTAAATCGACTCGGCGACGAGTGAGACGCTGGTGATGGTGGACCGCCCGAAGCCCCACACACCGGTCGAGTTGTCCTTGATGCGGACGCCCTGCGGTTCGGCCACGATGCCGCCGTAGTAGCGCTTCATTCCGTGCGCGAGACATCCGTTCGGCGTCTCATAGTTCTTGTCGCACTTGGTGGGGTTGGCTTCGGGGAAATGCATCAAGTCGAGCGCGCCGTGCTCGGCGAACGGGCAGGCCTGCGAGTTGAACGCCTTCCAGCAGGTGCGGGAGATCTTGCGCGTCGGGTAGGGCAGGTTCAGCTCATAGAGGCCGTCCGAAGCCGTGACCTTGAACTCCGGGCCGGCATCGAGCGACCAGTTGACGATGTCGCCCTTCCAAAGATCCAGCTTGATGCCGGTGCCCACGTGGAACAGCGAGAACTCGATCGAGGCGCGGTAGAGGTCCACGTCGTTGGCGAGGTCACGCATGACGCGGTCGGCGTTGCCGAAGGTGAAGGAGGCGTCGTCGGCCTCGCTGCCCATTCCCTGCGAGATGCCGTCGAAATCGAGCAGGCGGGCTTGGTAGAGCCGGCCGCCGATAGTGCAGCGGCGGTCGGAGAGATAGATTGCCGGGTAGCCGGACTGGAGCGGCTGGATCCTGACGAGCGGGATAACCTGCTGGATCTGCGAGAGCAGCGCGTCCTTGAGCGCTTGGGAGGGGAAGCGGGTGACGGTGGAGTTCAGCGCGTATGCGGGCGTGGTGGTCGGAATTTCGATCAACGTGACGCCGACGGAGCAGGCCCAGTCGGCGACCATTTCCCAGGACAGCGGTTCGTTGGCGAAGCGGCAGATGTGAGGCGTAGTTCCGATGCCGTCGTCGTTCGGCGCGTTATAGGTGAACGCGCCGTAGGGGCCGTATTTCGACTCCCAGAAGTTGCGCAGGGCAATCCGTTCGGAATCGCGCAGCCAGGCACGCCGCACGGTAAAGCGCACAGCGCCGGTGCCCAGCAAGAACCGCTGCTCGATCTTCGCGTTGCCGGAGCCGAACTGGTGGATTACCACCTCGGGCAGCTGCGCGCGGCCGTGCGGGTAGTCGGGCGCGATCGGGAACGTGCCGCTCGGCGTGATCTCCGGGACGGCGATGTTGCCGATGTAATCAGGCATGGGTCAACGGCTGCTTCGGTTGATACTCCAGATGGAGGTGGTCTTTTTCAAGAACCACGTCGTAGTCCGCTCCAAGGCACTGCTTGATGCGCGCGATGGCCTTATCCGCGTCGCCCGGACGGAAATGGCGGCTGCGGAGGTCCACGGCGAGGCCGCAGTAATGCAGGGAGCCACTCATGTGGGCGCCATCCACGCACGCCGTCACGACGCAATCCACACCCATCTCGGCGCAGACGCGCTCCGCAGCGATGATCGCGAACAGAATCTCCGGCCGCAGGCCGGCAACGCGGACTCCCGGTTTGAGCAGCAGCATCAGGCTACCTCCAGCAGTTCGATTTCGACCACGGCTCGCCCAGGTGACACGGACTGGCTCCACTCGCAGTTGAACCGCACGGTGTAGCGGCCCGCGACTGCCTGGCCGGTCGAGTCGTAAGAGAACTTGGGGTTCGTCTCGTAAGGGTCGTAGAAATAGAACGGCTCGGCGGGGCCGTTCCGGGCCTCGTAGAAAGCCCGAAGCGCCTGGAGTTGCGCCGGAGTCAACCGCTTGGCCAGACGCCATCGCTTGCGGCTGGTCGAGCTCTCGACCGAGCGCTGCGATTCGCCGTTCCGGTACTCGTTGTCGATAACCGGGTACTCCCGCGTGTGAACGAACGCGAGGCACAAGCTTTGTGGCAGCACCGTCGCGGGCATGGTGGTTTGGACGGAACCGGGCATCACGCTACCTGCGAAACACATGTGTTGCAAACAAAACAGATGTGTTGTACCTTGAGAGCGTGACGAGCGCCGAGTTCAAGCGGTGGCTGGAAAAGCAAGGCTGCACATTTGAACCCGGCAAGGGAGGTCATCTCAAAGTCCGAAGAGGACGACGCTTCTCCGTGCTTCCCATGCACGGCTCCAACAAGGAGATCGGCAAGGGGCTCGCGGCGAAGATCAAGAAGGACCTCGGTCTCAATTGAGGAGCCATTATGCTGCGCTATCCCGTTAAATTGGAGCGTGACACCAACGGCACAATCCTGGTCAGCTTCCCCGACGTGCCCGAAGCGCACACATTCGGCGATGATCGCGAGGAAGCCCTGGCCCGCGCCACGGACGCACTCGAAACTGCTCTGATGGGCTACATGGAGGACCGCCAACCCATCCCGAAACCCTCACCTTTCAGACGCGGACCGCACGTAGTCCTCCCAGCTCTGACCGAAGCAAAACTGGCTCTCTATTCGACGATGCGGGCCGGGCGCATTAGCAAGACCGAACTGGCGAGACGGTTGAACTGCCATCTTCCCCAGGTGGACCGTCTGCTCGATTTACGGCACGGCTCACGGCTGGATCAGTTGGAAGCGGCATTCCGCGCCATGGGCAAGCAGCTATCCGTACAGATCCTGGATGCTGCCTGAGGCGCTCAACCTACCAACGTCCCCGGACTCACCTGCAGCGCGATCATCTCGCGTCGGCCTGAGTTGCTCTTCATGGCGTTGATCGCGCCCTGCGCCACAACGCGCCCATTCTGGACGATCACGTTGCCGACCGTCTTCGAGTCGATCTGGAGATTGACCACCGTCGTGCCGGGCCCGGCGCCTGAGGCGACGCCGCCGCCGATCCTGTCGAGCGTCGGAAGGCCGCCCAGGCCGGGGAGGGCGGCGCCGTTCGAATATCCCGGCGACTGATATAGCGAGCCGCCAACCTGCACAACGTCGAGTGGGTGAACCGTGGCGGGCATGCCCCGGGTCGGCTGGCCCGTGCTCATTGCGTACAACTGGACCAGGTCGCGCACCTGCTGGCTTCGGATGGCCATGTCGAGGTTGCCGCCGAAGGCCTGCCTGGCGGTGTCCACTATCTGCTTGAGCAGTCCCTTGTCGGAGATGTCGACGCCGTACAGGGCTTTGATCTTTTCGCGCGCCTTCTCCTCCGCGCTCTTGACAAACAGCCGCGCTAGGCCGGCGACGAACCCGGCGCCGGCGCCGATGGCCGTTCCCAATGGCCCGCCGAATTTCGCGCCGATCATCGCGCCGCCCGCCGTGGTCATGGCCACGCCAGACCAGCCGCCGCGCCGCAGTCCTTCGAGTGCGAGGATGCTCCCGCCAGCCAGCAGCGCGCCACCCTGCCAGCCGCCGATCCCGCGCGCATCGGCGATTTTGGTCAGGTTGCCCATCTCGTCCAGGCGCCAACGCTCCGGCCGGTAGCCGATTTTGCCGAGGTTGCTCAGGAGGTCTTTCCATCCTTTGAAGCCGCCCAGGATGCCGACGCCTGCCTTCGAGGTGAGGCCGCCGCCACCGGCGTCGCCGGTGCTCGGGATGAACGGGGGCGTGCCCCAGCCGCCGACCGCCCCGCCTGGAATCGGCCCGCCCATACCGCCGAACACCGGCATCGCCCCGATGCCCAGCAGCCCGCCGAGAATGCCGCCACCTCCGCCGGAACCAGCACCGCCGCCCGCGAACGTCACTCTATGACCGGTAAACAGGTACATCAGCATCGCAGCCACGCGCGAAGTAACAACCTCTTTGATCGCCGTCAGCAACGCGGTCTTGAACGAGTTCGCGATCGCCGACCACACGGACTGCGATTTCTGAAGCAGCGCATCGAATACGCCGTCGGCCTGCTGCTTGAGCGACTCGAAGATCGTGCGGTTGTGCTCGCGCACCAGTTGAGCCGCCCGGTTGGCGGCATTCTCGCGCGCGGCCTGGATCGCGGCGTCCGTGGCTTCCTGGTTCTGCCGCCGGATGTCCTCGCGCTGCTGACTCAGTTCCGCGATCCGCGCCTTGATTGCGTCCGCCTGATACCCGAGCCGCTTTAGCGTCAGCTCCTCTTCGAGCAGCATCCGCGAGGTGTCCATATCGTAAAGGCGCTGCCTCACCTCGTGGACCTTCTCCAGGTAGTCGACCTCAATCTCTGCCTTGCGCTGCTCGACGGCGATCTTCTGCTCGAGCGTCTGTGCGTCGGCGCCCTCAAGCTCGCGGAGGTGAGCGTCGCGCTCGAAGCCGGCCCGCTGCTCCTCGAAGGCATACACCTGGCGCAGGTGATCGAGTTTGCGCTCGGCGATCTCGGCGTCGTTCTGGATGCGCTGCTGAAAGCGGCGCGCCTCGAATTCCATCGCGCGCTGGTGCGCCTCTTCTTCATCCTTCAGATACTCGGCCAGCGCCTGCTTGTTTTCGATCGCGAAGTGCTGCTTGAAGGCTTCGAGTTTCTGTCGCGCCTCGTCAATGATCGCGTTCCAGGCCGCCTTCGTAAGGGCAACGTAGCGGGAGATGCCGCGCTCATCGACGAACGTGGTGCGCTTGGCGATCGCGGCGTTGATTTCGGCGATGTCCTTGGCGAAGCCGGTCTTGCCAGCGCCTGCCGCGGCGATGGCCCGTTCCCGGAAGAACGTCTCGTTTTCGGCCTGGCGCTTCCGGATCTCCTGCGCGAGCTTCAGCGCGTCCACATCCGGCTCGCCCGCGATCTTGATCTTGGGCAGACCGGCCCCAAACTCGCCCCACGGCTCCTCTTCGCCGGGCAGCAACCTGCGGCCGGAGACCAGTTCGCGGATTTGCTCGTCCGTCATCCCGCGTTTCCGGAGGTCGGCGAGGGACGTCTTGCCGGACAGGAGTTGCTGCCGGAGCGCGGCGTTCTCCATCTCGCGGCCGCGCGCCTCCAGGCCCTCCTGCATATCCCTGTACGACTTGTAGACAATCGCGCCTGCGGTGACGACGCCCGTGATGAGCAACGCCCAGGGATTCCGCGTAAGCGCCAGAGTGAGCGCATCGACGGCTTTGGCGATGCCCAGAATCTTGGTCGCGATGGCGTAGGTGGTGAGGATGCCCGCCAGCCAAACAGCCATCGTGCCGAACTTTTCAATCCAGGTAACGTTCTCCTTGAGCCAGCCGACCAGGTCCGTCAAGTGGCCGACGACGGCTTTCAACTCGCTTTGGAAAGCGCGGCCGACATCGTCCTTGAGGTCCTCCAGCTCGCGCGAGAGCTTCTCCATCTGGCCGTCGACGCTCTCGGCTTTGGCCGCGGCCGCACCCTGAATCTCCGTCGCCGCCCGCATCACGGCGTTGTAGCGGACCTGCTTGGCTTCGAGGTCGGTGAGCGTTCGGCCGCGCTTCAGCTCCTCAACTTGAACTGCCTTGTTCAGATCGACAAACAGGCTCATTGTCCGCAGGCCGCGGCTCTGGCCGGTCTCGATCGCCAGCATGATTTTCTCGAAGGCCTCGGCGGCGCCGATGCCTTCCGTGCTCACGGCGGCGGCGTCCTTGGCGACGCGCGCGAGGCCCTGCGCCTTCTGCAGGCCGATGTCGGCGATGATGAGCTTCTGGACGCTGGTGGTGGCGTCCTCCGAGGTATAGCCGACCTGGCGAATGGCCTCGATGGCCTTCGTTGCGGCGGCCGCGCCGTCGCCGTGCGCTTTAGCCAGAGTGCGCGTGATGGAGACCAGCCGGTCTTCGTGCGCCGCCTGCCGCGCAGCCCCAATGGTCCACTCCTTCCCGAAGTCGATAACCTTCTTGATTGCGTCCGCGAGTAGGTTGCCGGCCGTGGCGCCTTTTACCATCGAGGCGGTCATCCCGTCGATGCCCTGCGAGGCGCCGCGCGCGGCTTTCGTGGCGGTCGCCTCGATATTCGACAGATTGGTATTGACGCTCTTGATGGACTGGTTCGCCTTATCGACTTCGATGGTGACGACCAGCTCGAGCTTGTTATCGGCCATGGGAATTGATTCGCTCTTGATCCAGCCGCTCGCGCTCCTCTTCGAGGATCAACATGGCGTAGAACTCGTCGGCGCGGATCTCATCGAGCGAGATTTTCACGCCCAGCTTCAGCGCAGCCCGGAGGTCGAGCGCGCGGCGGATGAGCAGACCCCTCTCGCTCGACTGCGCGGCATCGAGTCTGTCGAGCGGGCAGTGGTCGCAGCGGCCGCCGTCCTCCGGCGCATCGGGACATAGGCGCGGATCACACAGTTCCTCGCGCCGCAGGGCCCAGTGGACGAGGAAGCGGAGGGAGGGCCGCTCCGGCCACTCCCCGTTCAGAAGTTTGGGCCGCGGTCCTCCTGGAAGCCGGCGTCGAGCGCGTCGATGGCGGCCTTCACCGCAACGGCCTGGTGGATGATCGGGACTTCGCCGGCGTAGCCCTCATTTGAGCGCACGAGCTTCTTGTAGAGCGCGCCCGCGGCCGCCAGGTTGATCGTCAGTTCCTGCTTATTGAAGGGCAGGTCGAGAATGCGCGCAAACGCGCGGCGGTACTCGAAGACGTCCTTCGCCGAGGGCATCGCAAGCACATGGGCCGGGGCGCCTCCAAGCACACGGAGCGTAATGCGGAAGGCGTCGCCGGTCTGGACGACGTCGTCGACCTCGGCCTGGCTCAACTGCTCGATGATGCGGCTGGCCTCGAACGGGTCTACCTCGACGGGATCCTGCTCCTCGGCGCGGATCTTCGCCAGCAGGGCGGCGTCCACGTCCTCCGAGTTCGGAACCACGGTTTCGGAGATGCCGCGACCGAGTTGCTTGATGATCACCTTCCGCCGCCGCTGGCGCTCGGTCCACTCCTCGTCGGAGGGAAAGCGCAGACGAACCGTCTTCACGCCTTCCGGAGTCCGCAGGTTCATCGTAATGGGTTTCGTTGCGTCAAACATGGGAGGCTCCTACTGGCAGATGTTGTCCACGCCGCACTTGGCGACGGCCGAGACGATGCCGTTCGTCGCGTCGTACATCGGCAGGCACTCGACCGCCACCGTCACGATGCCGTCCGTCTCGCCGACCTCGGCGGTCGCAAAGGAGACCTTGTGCCAGGTGATCTCGAGCGAGTTGTTGGCGTCATAGGTGAGCGACAGCACGGCCGTGCCCGTGGTCTGGTTTTTGAGCTTGGTCAGTTCCGTCGAGCCGCTCTCGAAGCGCGCGGTGAAGCGCAGAGTGCCCTGGCGGTTGCCGAACTCCAACCGGCCGCGGATCGCGCCGCTCGTGGCGTCCCCGGCGGTCTGGAAGCCCGAGCCCGGATAGAAGCCCGCGTCCATGCGGACGTTGTTCTTCCAGCCCGTCTCGAGCGAGACGATGTTCTTGTTCGAGACGTAGTCGATGCCGTCGATGCTCAGCGCGAGCGAGGCCGAAGGCAGCAGCTTTTCGAGAGTGGCTGCCGGCATCACAATGCCGGAAGGCTCCGTGACCTTGCCGGAGCCGGCAAACTCGATCGCGATGCGGCTGTTCGTGCGCCCCGGCCCGCTGCCGAGCGTGATGGTCCAGCTCTCGATGACACAGCCGACCGCCATGCGGTCGAGGACAACGCCCGCGCCCGGGCGGATCTGCTCGACGAAGGAGAAGTAGGGCAACTCGGCAGCATCGCCGTTCGCCGGCATCAGCGGCGTGCAGGTGTAGGTGAAGTTCGGCGTCGCTCCCGACTTCACAACCTTGCCCAGCCCAAAGGCCATCGCCCAGGCCGCGATCTCCGCACCCAGGTATTTTTCGAGCGTGCCGGAAACATCCCACGATGTTTGGAAGGACTGGGTGGGGAACTCGTGGCCCTTGCCGTATTCTTCGGCGTCGTTTTCGGTATTGAGCTTCGGGTTGGCGAGCGCGGCGTTGAGCTTGCCGAAGCGCCACATCCCCGCGCCCGTGTTCGCGGTCGCGATGTCGGTCTGCTTCTGCTTGCCGAAGCAGATCAGGACCTCTTGCAGTCTAGTCGTGGACATCTTCTTTCACCTCCGGCTCGGGCGGCGCGCACTGAGACCACCCCGCGTTCATCATAGGTACGAGGACGTAGGGCGTCGCATCGACTTCTTTCGGCTCGCCCTCGCCCCAGGGCGGCCGCAGCCACACCGTATTGCGTTCACTCATCTCCAATCTCCGTAAACGTGATGGGAACCTCGAAATAGTCCAGTCCCTCGGCGTCGGTCTGCCGCTGGGTCAGCGGCAGGTCCATCGGATAGCAGGAGGGATGAACGGCGGCGTTCAGCATCGGCACTTCCGATCCCGCCGGAACGCCTTTGGTGATCAGCCGGAACAGCCGGTAGTACGCGGCCGGCGGATCGCTCTCGTCCGTCTCCCGCGCCCGCAGATACAACGTGACCTGGTGCTTCCAAACATCCACGCTGCCGAACGTGCCGGGCGCCGTGCCCTGCCACACGGCCATCACCGCCGGAGCGGGCATCGTGTGGATCGCCTGCGCCAGGCTCGCCTTCTTCGGATAGTGGTCGTGGTAGGCGTAGATGCGCTCCGGATCGCCCTCCATCTCGGCGACGAGATCCGGAATCGCCCGCAGCAAAGCGACCAGGTTGTCCACCAGTTCGGCCGGATTGATCATCGCTGCCTTCCTCCAAGCGCACGTTCAACCAGAAGCGTGTTCTTCATCTCATCGAGTACTCGCCGCGCCGCTTCGAGCACGGCGGCTTTGTTTTTGGGCGAGAAGACCACCCAGGGTTCGATCTTCTGGTTCACCCACGCCTTGATCCGGTCCTTGCGGGTCGAGAGCGACGCCTTGGCGCGGTTCTCGCTGACCGTCCGGACCATGAAGTTGCGGAGCATGTCGCCGGTGAAAGTGAGATTCCGGCGATTGCCCTTGCCAAGCCGCGTCTTGCGGATCGCGTATCGCTTGGTAAGGGGTTTCGCCGGCGCATCGTTCGGCCCGAGCGCGGCGCCCACCCGATTCTTTACGGCCGCGACGCCGACGTTGCCGATCTTGAACATCTGGTGCTGCCGGAAATTCAGCCGGTCGAGCCGGATCTGCTTCTTCTGCCAGATGCGCACCGAAGACATGGGTCAGGTCTGCCGGAGCCGAAGCACGAGGCCGCCGCCGTGGTCGGCCTCGATGTCAAACACCTTGTAGGTCACGCCATCGACGGCGACGCCGTCGCCCCGCTGCGGAGGCGTGCCGAAGGCGGCCGTTCGAACGAACATGGCCGCATACACGCCCGGCGCATTGTCCTCCACCTCGCGCGTCGGTTCGAAGATCGCCCGGACGGTGGCTTGCCCGCCGGCCTGCGGCAGATACGTTACGTCCCTACCGAAGACCCGCAGGCAAGCTTCGTCCATCCGGCCGATCGCATCGGTGAACGCCATCAGGAGAGGAACGCCCCGTTCAACCGCACGCGGCCCGTGGCGTCGCCGTCGGCCGCGGCCTTCACGGCCACGCCGATCAGCTTGTTACCGGTGTTGGTCTTCGTAATGCGCTTGTTGGTGTCGTCCCAGTAGACCAGCGCGCCTTGGGAGAAGCCCGTGCCTGCACCCGTCTCGCGGACCAGATCGAACACTCCCGCAACCTGAAACTCGCCCTCTTCGCCGTTGGCGTAATCGTTCGACGCCACGCCGAAAATCGAGCCCACCAGCGCGCCGCCTCCGGAGCTCACCGCATAGGGCGCGGTGAGCGTCAGCGTTTCACCTTTCTGCACGTAGTTCTTCATGTGTCAGTCCTCCTCGATTACGCACCCGCGTTCTTCTGAAGCCCCCGCCAGTCGATCGCCTTGGCCCCGAAGTCCAAGCGCGCCTTGATCTCGACGCCATCGACGTCGAAGCCCTGCCGCGTCTCGATGTACACGCCGTCCTGGCCTTCCAGATACGCGTACTCGATCGTGTCGATCTGGTCCGGCGAGGCGAACAGATACCAGGCCGTCGTGCTCGCGGCGTCAAGCCGCGGCTCGGCGATCGGCGTCAGCGCGCGGATGTAGTCGGGCACGAGATCGGCCGATTTCGCCGGCGCGAGGTTCGGCGCGATCATCTGGAACGCAGTGAGTTGCAGCGCCACCGGCACCACCAGGTAGCGCGGCTGCACGTTCAGCACGGTGACGCCATCGAGACCCTTCTGCTTGGCCATCGCTGCCATGCCCGCTCCGAGTCCGGCCAAGGCGAGCGCGCTGCCCGCGCCCGTGTTGAGGTTCGCGTGGTTGGCGTGGAACAGCGCCACGCCGTCGCCCATCGCCGGGTTCGAGGTGATGATGCCCCACACGGTGTCGCTTTCAAGCGTCGCCGCCGCCACGCCAAAGCCCGCGGGGATCCGGGTGAAGGCGCTCAGATCGTCGTTGATGATCGTCTGGCGGGTGATCGAGACGATGCGGCCGTAGGTGGCGAGCTTATAGGTCTCCTTCGATTCGGCGATCGAGCCGTGGGTGAACTCGCCCTTTTCGTTGACCTTCATCAAGCTCGGCGCTTCGCCCAACTGCACGGCGTTGATGTTCTTGAAGTCGACCGCCGAGCGCCGGCGCGAGAACGGCAGGAACGTGCGCGGGTAGGCCTCGTAGGCCTGGCGCAGCGTCTTGTTCGCGACGTCGGCGAGAATCGAGGGGAAGTCCGAGGTTGAAAGCGCGAGCTTGGCGATTTCGTGGCGCGGCAGACGGCGCGTACGCGTGCCGGAGGACTCGAGGCACTCCTTCGCCAAGTCGAGCAGCGTCTGCCCGGCCCAGTCGCGGCCCAAGTCATCCTTCAGCGGGAAGACCGCCGGATCGTAGCGGTGCAAGAGCGCCGCTGTGATACCGGCGCGGCGGGTGTCGGTTTGGTCGCGCGTGACGGCGGCCGTGGCGCTGCGAATCGGCGTCGCCTCGCTCCGCTTGGCGAGTTCATCGAGCGCCAGCTTGCGGAACTCCTCGACCGGCGTGCCCGCCTCGATGTGCTGCGACACGAGCGTTGCGTCGAGGTTGACGGCGCGGCCGACCTTCTCGATTTCCCGGATGCGCGCGCGTTCGGCCAGTGCCGCGGCCTGCCGCTCGGCATCGAGGTTGATCTTCCGTTCGTCACGGGCCTCTTCGCCCGTGGCGGTAACGATGGTTTCGTCCATCTTCTGCTCCTGTGGGCCAGTTGCCCGTTCGAACTTGAATCCCGCACCCGGGTCGGCGCCCACAGGTACGAGCGAAACTTCTTCCGGCTCCCAGTCGGTCACCAGCACCTGGCGCATAGCCGCGACCTGCGGCGTCACGTCCTCGACGGCGTGAATCGCCACGCCCATCGAGGCGTTGCGCAGGATGCCGTCCTGGACGTCCTGCCAGATCGGATCGACGTCGGCGCGCTTCGAGAACCGCACGGCCGCCTTGCCTTGGCCGTTTTCGATCCACGCCCGCGTGATCACGCCGATGACGTCGTCGACCGTGAAGTCGCGGTGCGAGTTGAGCAGCGGCGCCGAGCCGCTCGCCAGGCGGCCCATGCGCACTGCGCCCGGCTCCATCGAGAAACGCATCTCGTAGGGCCCGCGCGCATCGTAGCGGCGCACGGCTGCGCCCGTGTACCAGGTCAGCGTCGCCGTGCGTTCGTCGCGCTCGGCTGGATCGAGCGCCTCAAACCGGGCTTCCAGCCGTTCTCTCGTTGGGGTCATTTTGAAGGTCCTCGTCATTAAGAAGCCGGACAATTTCGCGCAACTCACGCTGAAGTTCAGCGACGGGCAGCTTCTGTTGCGCGCCGCTCTGCGTGACGCGGCGCGGGTCGCAGTCGAGCACGATGCTGCGCTCGTCGAGCAAGCGATTGATCTCGGCGATCTGCTCGAGCTGCGCGTCCGGGTCGTAGCCCTGCTCGGCGATGGCCTGGCGCAGCGTGAGCGTGCCCATGCGCAGCCGGTTCAGCGTGGCGACGGAGTCTTTGTACGGATCGACGCTGCCGAAGCCCGGCGGCGTCCACTCGGCGCGAAACGGACCGGGCTCGGGGATCACGCCCGCGGCGTAGGCCACCGTGAGAAACCGCTCCCAGACCGGCGCGCAGAGCATCGGGATGAAGGTCAGCCAGCGGAATCCTTCGATGCCGTTGCGGAAACTGAGCAGCCCGGCGCGATACGAGGAGTAGTTCACGCGCGAAAGATCGCCCGTCAGTTGTTCGTAGGTAAGATTCAGCCCCGTGGCGATCTGCGCCTGCTTCACCGCAACGTAATCCCGGTATCCGGCGGAGGTCGAGGGCGAGGCGAAGGTGATCTCCTCGCCCGGCTTCAGGTACTCGATCATGCCCGGCTCGAAGCTCTCGACGCGCTTGCCCGTGACAGGATCCGGCGCCGCTGGTGCGATCGGTGGGCCGTCCGGGCCCTGCGGCTGCGTCACGAACGCCGCAAAGCAGGCCTCGATCTTCTTGCGGACCAGCTCGGCCTCTTCGTACTCGTCCAGATCGCGCAGCGTCACCACCACCGGCGCGAGCCACGGCACGCCGCGCACCTGGCCGGGGCGGTCCTTGCGGTAGATATGCAGCACCTCGCTCGCTGGCACGCGGATGGATTGCAACGACGCCCCGCCGCGCACGCCCGTCTGCACTACGTCACCGGGATGCTGTCCGTAGAGCCAGTAGAAGACCCGCCGGCCGACCAGGTCGAACTCGACGCCTTGAATGATGTAGCCCGTATCGGTCTTCTGCGTCTTCGTGTGGTCGAGGTAGTCGGGCTCGAGCACCTGAAGCTGCAACGGGACCGCGAGTCCATCGCTTTCGCGCCGCTGCCGGAAGCGGACCAGGCACTCGCCGCTCTCAAAGATCGTTCGAGCGACGAGCGCCTGAAGACCGTAGAAGTCGAGCTGGCCGTCGGCGTCGCATTCATCGATCCATTCGGCCCAGGCCGTGTTGATAGCGCGATCCACCTCCGGCGTTCCGCTCCGCGCCTGCGCCGTGATGCCCGTGCCGATGGCGTTGCCCACGACCTCGGCCACTGCGCGCGCCGCGTAGGCGTTGTTGCGAATCAGGTCACGCGAGCGTTCACGCAGCTTCGCGAGCGCCACCGAAATCTCGGCGTTGGCCGAGTTGCCGGTCGTGACCCAGCCGCCCGTGCGCCGGTCGGTACGCGCGCCTTCGTATGCCAGGCGGATCAGATCTCCCGCGCGGCGTGCGCGCAGCCGGCGCAGGCCTGCCTCGGGCGAGATCCAGGAGATCGCCTTATCGAGCCAGTTCATCCTTTTGAGGTCTGAGCAAACGAGAAGCGATCGATCGCGGTTCCGGATTCCGTTGCCAGTGATTCCTTGATCACGGCCCGTGCCTGGAGGAGTTCAGCCATCGAGCGGTAGGTCACGGTGCGGTCGCCGAAGCGCACGGTGAGTTCGCCGCTCGCGATCGCCGTCTCGATGGCGTCGAGCTGTTGCTGGGTCCAGGGCATTCAGAACTTCCGCCGCTTGAAGTAGAACGTCGCTCGGGTCCCAAACTCGCGCACGACGGTGACGAGTTCCCACCCCTGCGCGCCATACTCGGCGAGCACGCCCGGCGATTCCGCTTCGCTTGTGATGACGAGGTACTCCCACGTAGGCCCGGAGGATTGCATCTGACTTCTGACTTTCATCGCGCGAGCCACTTCCTTCCCCGGTCGCCCAGCCACTTTGCGCGATTGGTGTCGTCCTCCGGCACGGGCCGCGGCCGGTTGGCCGCAAGGATCCGGTCGGCTTCGTTGTCGAGCGACAGCCCCATCGAGACAAGCGCCCGCAGCGCGGCGTAGGCGTAAACGCGCGCGTCGAGCGCCTCCTGCCTCACCCCCGGCTTCGGCCGCCACTCGCGTTTCGGCTGCCCCTTGGCATACGTCGTCACCAGCACTTCGCCAAGGAGTTGCTCGAAGTACGCCTCCTCCCGGTCCGCTGGAAAGTGCGAGTAGCCGGGCGTGCCCGGCGTCGGATTCTTGAGGCGCCCGTAGATCGTCTCCTTGGCCGTGTCCGTGCCCACAATCCACGGCTTCTCGCCGCGAATGTTCTTCGCCGTGGGCTTGCGCTGCCAAACCGGCAGCGGGCCACCCTTGCCCTTCACGGCGAAGATGCGCCGGTGATAGCGCGTCCTGCAGAACTCATACACCGCCTGCGATTCGTAGCCCGAATCGATCGCGCACGCCGCCACCGGCAGCGAGATCCCGGTCTCGTGCGGCCAGCGGCGCTCAAGATACGTGTCCAGTTCCTGCCAGACCAGCGCGCCCGAAGGATCGCCCGGCAGCACGCGGTACTCGATCGACCACGACTCTTCGCCGCGCCCCCAGCCCACGAGCTCCAGCTCGAGCCGGTCCTTCTGCACGTCGACGCCGGCCGTCAGCACCACCGCTCCATACGGCGCCGCCGCCCGGTAGTGCTCGCGCCGCGCCATCACCGCCGCCTGATCGACCGTGGTCTCGGCGGCATCGTCCCAGGGCTCGGCGAGCACCGTGTTCACAAACTCGCGCAGCGTCTCGATCGACTTCTTGTCGGCGAGAAACTTCTTCGCCAGCGCGCCCCACTTGCGCCACGGCGAGTACAGGCCGTTGATCCAAAATCCGGCGATGTCGGCCACTTCCGGCCGCGCCGCGCGCCACTCGCCGGCCTTGAGCATCTGTTGCTTCTGCCAGTTGGCGATGAGCTTCGAGCAGTGCTCGCAGCGGTACTCGGCCTTCTCCGGCGCGTCCTTGGGCCAGACGAGGTTGCCCCACGTCAGCACCTGGAACGCGCCGCAATGCGGGCACGGCAGCCAGAAGCTTTGCTGGTTCGAGTTGAGCCAGGCCTGCTCGATGCGCGAGGTGCCCTTGGTCGTCGGCGTCGAGCACAGCACGATCTTCCGGTTCCAGAAGTTCGCCGTGCGAGTGATGGCGAGGTTCACCGGATCGCCTTCACTGCCCGCGCTTGCCGGGTAGCGATCCACCTCGTCGAGCAGGCAGTAGCGGATCGAACGCATCGCCAGGCCAGCCGGCGAGTTCGCCGCAGCGAGCGTAATCGAGCCGCCCAGAAACTTCTTGTGCAGGATCGTGTTGTTCGAATCGCGCGAGCGCGCATCCGCCACCTTGCCACGCAGGCACGGCGTGTCGCGCAGCATCGGCGCGAGCCGGTCCTTCGAGAACGCCTCGGCATCCACCTCGCGCGGTTCCACGAGCAGCACCGGCCCGGGATCGAGTTCGATGATGTAGCCCAAGAAGTTTTCGAGCAGCGAACTCTTTCCCGATTGGGCCGCCCACATCATCACGACCGTCTCGTACGGGCTCGACGGTCCCATGGCGTCCATCACCGCGCGCTGGTATGGGGCCCGGTCCGTGCGCCACTCGCCCTTCTCCGCGGCAGACTCGGACGACAACCGCCGGTTCTGATCGGCCCACTGGGAAACCGTGAGGTCCGGCGGCGGCAACAGCACATCGGCCGCGAGGATCTGGATCTCGTCAACGCGCATACTGAACTGCCCGGTGAGCATCTTGCAAAGTCGATCTCACCTCCCGCATCAGTACTTCCCACACCTTGCGTTCATCGGTTAGAGCAGCAACCTCCGGCGCGACTCGATTGGGCAATGCCATCAGTGGTTCCTTGATCGCCACGAGGATCGCCTCGACCCGCTGGCGGAACAGATCCGTCTCCATCAGCTTGCCCATCTTCTGGTCGTATTCGATCTTGCGGAGCCGGGCCTTGAACACCATGTCGGCGGTTCTGGCCTGGGCAAAGGTGGTCCCCGTGGGAGCGGTTTCGACCGGCGCGGCGGCCACGCGTTCGGAAACGGGCTCGGGCCGGTCGTCGAGCACGGCGTCCGAGGCGGCCGCGTCCACCTTGCCGCCGCGCATCACCAGCACTCCGGCTTTGGCCAGCCGGCTGATGTACTGGCGGCTCTTGGCGCGGTGCCGCGCGTACTCGGCCTGGGTCATCAGCCTATCCGACATAGCGGCCCCTATCTGTTTGAAACGTCGCGAGATTCAGATGTTTGATTCCGCTTGATTCGACCGCGCCCCCGAGCGATGAATGGGGTCGCTATGAAGAACACGGACAACAACGCCACTACCGCCACCCAGATGGCCGAGACCTGGGCCAGGCTCGCTAGCGAATTCCCCTTCGACAAGTTCGCCGACCGCAAGACCGCAGTTGATTTGCTCTGGCAAGCGGTCGAGGCACTGACGCAAGCCACCACACGCCGGCAGGAGGACTGACGCCATGGCCATCGCGCGAGAAGAACTCATCGCCTGGGCCACGCGGAACGGCTGGAAGCTCGACCGCTGGGGCCATCTCAAAAAGGAATTCGACAACGGCACGCACCGGCTGAAGCTGAGCCGCATCGCCGTCCGGCACGAACTCGCTACCCCATTCGGGTGGGCGAGAGTTTCGAGCGGCTATTACAAGAACCTGCAACTCACCGCCGACGATCAACTCGCCGGCATGACCCGATAGAAAGGAACCTCACCATGACGACGTTTGCCATCGACACCGACAACACCATCACCGCCTACCTCGCCGGAGAGACGATCCCCGAGGGTCAGGCGCGATTCAGCACGGAAAAGGAACTCGCCAAACTCGCCGCCAATTGGCCCGCCGACCGCCTGGTCCAGATCTGGAACAGCTTCGCCGGCGTGGCTCCCTTCGACGATCTGAAACCGGTGAAGAAGTTCACCGACCGCAAGACGGCCGTCGCCCGCGTCTGGAAGGCCATCCAGCGACTGGACGCCGCCCCCGCCGCGCCACAGGCGGCCGGCGTTGCGCCGAAGGCCAAGAGGCCGGGCAAGGCTCCCAAGGCCGAGGACGCCGCGCCCACGGCGCGCGAGGGCTCGAAGAAGGCCATCGTGCTCGAGATGCTGCGCCGCGCCGAGGGCGCCACGCTCGCCGACATCCAATCCGCAACGGGCTGGCAGCCTCACAGCGTGAGGGGCTTTATCTCCGGCGCGCTCGGCAAGAAGATGGGGCTCACCGTCGAGTCCTTCAAAACGCCCGAGGGCGCCCGGGCGTATCGCATCGCGCAGTAGGACGCCCACCATGATGATCGAGTTCGGAGACCACGGCGAGGAGGAGCAGCGGCTCCTCCTCCGCTACTTGGAGGCTGCCAAGTCGCAGGCGCCTGCCATCCACACGCCGAAACCAGGTTGCCTCTGGCTCCTGATCGGCCGCCTCTATGCCGCCTACCTGCGCTGGCGCTACCGGACCGCACGGCAAAGGTTGTGACCGCGCGGTCACAACCTTTGCCCGATGATCATTCGGGCTCCGTGGATAACCCCGGCGCCCGCGCCCGGACGTGCGACCGGATCTCCTCGGCGATCGAATCCAGCCGCATGCGCAGTTTATCTTCCCGCAGCCGGCATTCGGCCGAGCGCACGTACAGGCCGTTCAATCTGGAAATGATTCGGTTCTCCTGCTCGGCCAGCTCCTTGCGCACCTCCGCCAGCAGAGCCCGGTTCTGCAGCCCGACATAGGCCCCGATCAGGCCGGAGATCAGCCCCGTCGCCGGAATCAGAAACTGAAAGAATTGCTCGTTCACGTTCGGCCTCGAGTAATCTGAGCTCGCCGTTCCAATCGTGCAGCGCCAGGCACAGGCCGGCGACGTCCGGGTGCCCAGCAAGGATCTGCCGTTTGATCTCCGCAATCTCCTGGCGGCATCGCTCGATCTCACGCTCGAGCGTGCACTCGTTCGTCGCGGATTTCATCGCAACTGCGTCCATCGCCTTCCAGCGTCGCTGCCTTTCCGGCATACTCCTGCCAGCGGCGGATGATCACATCGCAGTAGGGTGGATCGATCTCCATCAGGCGCGCCCGGCGCCCGAGCTTCTCACAGGCGATCAGCGTCGAGCCCGAGCCACCGAACAGATCCAGCACCGTCTCACCCGCTTTCGAGGAATACGTCAACGCCCGCACGGCCAGCTCCACCGGCTTCTCGGTCAGATGCACCATGGCGTTCGGACTGACCTTCTTCACGCTCCACACATCCGTCGCGTTCGTGATCTCCGGGTTGAACCAGTGCGCCGCGCCCTCGCGCCAGCCATAGAAACACCATTCATGGTTGCCCATGAAATCCTTGCGGGTGAGCACCGGGTGTTCCTTCACCCAGATGATCGCCTGCGAGAAGTACAGGCCGCATTCGGCGAGCGCCGGCGGATAATTGGCGCAGTTGGCATAGCCGCCCCAGATGTAGAAGGCTCCACCCGGCTTGAGCGCCCCCGCCAAATTGCCGAACCACTTTCTGAGGAGGACGTCGTAATCGCCGTCCTTCATGAAGTCGTTGGCGAGCGCGCGGTCCTTCGGCCGCATCTTCTTCGTGGTGGCCTTGGCCTTGGATGCGCCCCGGTGAACGTCGAAGCTCTGGTGATGTTGCAGGCCCGCAAACGACGACAACCCGGCGGCAATGGCGTTGTTGGAGCGCGGCTCGACGCGCACGTTGTAAGGCGGATCGGTGTTGACCAGATCGATGGGCGCGCCTTCCACCAGGCGCTGAACATCTTCGCCGTTCGCCGAATCCCCGCACAGCAGCCGGTGGTTGCCCAGAATCCACAGGTCGCCGCGGCGAGTGACCGGCTCCTCGAGCGGCTCGGGCACGGCGTCTTCCTCGGCGAGGCCCGCCTGCGAGTCGGGCTCCTGGGCCAACCAGGCGTTGAGCTCCTCGTCGGGGAATCCGAGCACGTCCAGGTTGAACTCGTCCTGGCGCAGATCGACGAGCAACCCGCGCAGGAGTTCTTCATCCCATCCCGTGCCCGCCAGGGCGAGCTGGTTGTCGGCGATCACCAGCGCCCGCCGCTGCGCCTCGGTCAGGTGATCGAGCACGATCACCGGCACTTCGTTCATGCCCAGCTTGCGCGCCGCCTGAAGCCGCGCGTGCCCGGCGATGACCACGCCATCCGCGCCCACGAGGACTGGATTCGTCCAGCCGAACTCGACGATCGAAGCCGCAATCTGAGCGACCTGCTCCTCGGTATGCGTGCGCGGATTGCGAGCGAAGGGGACCAGCCGTTCGATGGGCCAGCGCTCGACCTGGATATCGGTCTTCACTTCTTGATGTAGGGCGCCTTGGCCGGCGTGCCATCCGGGTTGGCGAAGTGCGCGAGCACGGCAGCCACGCCCTGTACGGCGGACAGCCCGACCATGGCCCAGAACTTCCCGCGCCCGGGCAGCAGGTCAATGGTGGCATTCAGGCCTTGCGCCACCAGCGCCAGCATCTGAATCGCAACGTTGACAGAGAACTTCATCTTTGTGAGCTCCTGGAATTGGTGAATGAGCGGCCGTAGCCGCCACCAGATCCGCAGTTCGCGAATCATCGATTGTTCGAAAAGAGGGGCGGCCCCGCGATGAGGTGCGCAACCGCCCCTTCATGCGCCTGGAGGAGAAAGACTACTTGCGGTTGGCGAGCGCGTCGGCAACGGCCGCGGCAACCACCGCGCCGATCGCTTTCAGCGATACGTCGTCAATCGAAACCGCCCGCGCGGTCAGCGTATCGCCCGCGCCCTGCTGGATGGGATTCCACTGGCCGTCGATGGCGATGTCGCCGTGGCGCACGGCCTGCTTCGAAACCAGGTTCGCCGTCTCGACGGCGTTCTGGAGCGCCTGCGAGGCGATCTGGTTCAACCGCGTCTGCTCGACGAGTGCCTGGCGCGCGGCCTGGATGTCAAGGTCCTGGTAGACATCGTAGGTGCGCTTGATGTTGGCGAACGTCACGCGCTGATTTTCGCTGTGGGCTGCGCCAGCGGTAGCGCTCGTGTTCTTGAACGATTCGTCCGTCCCGGTCTCGAACTCGCGTTCGGCCTGGTTCGGCGTGGCAACTTCAGGCATGGTGGTAATCTCCCTTCGAAGGTTGGTTTTGGATCAGAAAGGTTGGCCAGTTACGGTGTGGACGGGTTGAACGCTCATCGCCGGCGGCAGGTTCTCGGTCGTGGCACCCTGTCAACCACGGCGAACAGACCGGGTGACGGCTCAACAGATTCCGTAACAACCACTTGCATCAACCCGCGTCAACTCGCGTCAACCTGGTTTTTGACCCTGGCGGTAGCCGCAGCGTGCAATCGGTCTACCCGCCGCCGCGCGGCCGTTCCGAGGACCCGACGGAGATCGGATTGCAGCCTCATCGGCCACGAGATCATCGGCATCGCCCGTCGCGCCGCAAGCCAGGCATCGGAACCGCTCGCCGGCATCGTGGTAGCCAGTCTGCGGGCAGATGCCGAAGTCGTACTCCTCCATGATTATTTCGAGACTGCCGCATTCGGGACACATCGGAGATCTCCAGGCCGGTGCGGAACTCTCAGTTTGAGGAACGCGCCACGCGCCTTGGCGACGTAGCGAGCTCCGATCTGTCTCTTGCGCCGCCTCACGTAAGTCCGCATCTACGGAATTTCCGTAGATGCGCCGCCGCTCCGCCAGTCGGGTGCATCTCAGACCCCCTGCGTCGCCAGGAACGTATGCCGGCTTGCTCCCTTCCGTCGGCCCATGCCCAGCAACACGTGCGGCGTCACCATTGGCAAGTTCGCCAGTTCCGTGAGCTGCGCCATGCCGGTGTGAGCCGCGCGCTCGTACCAGTAGCGGGTCGTATCCACCGACTTCCGCGCGGAGGCGTGCCGGTGGTCCGACGGGATGAATCGAATCGAGATGCCCGGCTCCACCCACTCGGCTCGCCCCTGAGCCACAAAGCGCTTGGCGCGGTTCTTCGAAGTGAATCCACACCCGGCGACCGGGTTCTCAATGCGGATGGTTTTGCGCATGGTTCTGGTGCAATGCCCAGGTGGGATTGCGGGTATGCCCGCAAGCGAGATCGGAACGCGCCGCAGTCAATCGCCGGTGCGTCAGCGAGCCGGAGGCGGTTCAATGCTTCGTATCATCCGGCCCGTTTCTATTTTGTGTGAGAGCAAGCGGTCGAACAAGACTTCCGAAGATTTTCCGTAAGCGCCGCATTGTGAATCCGTTGCAGGCAATCGGAGAGGTTCACACAGATAAATGGCCGGAAAAGGTTTGAAACAAGTTCGCAGGTTTTGTTTGGAGAGTCGGCGAACTGGACGCGGCGTCCATCCGTGAGCAGGAACACTTGCCGGTGACCAGCAATCTCCGCGACCCCATAGTCGACCGTGATCCGCCGCAACTCGGCAGCCACCCGTCGCAGCCGCTGAAAAGACAGCCCGCGGTGGCGCAGTTCCGCGCACACGACCACGAACAGCGCTTGGGTGGCGTCGTAGATCCGGACGCGGCCGCGCCGCGAGGCGACCGCAACCCGTTTCTCTTCCCAGATCTGAAGTTGCCGGAGACTCACCTCAGCGATTCTGGCGACGTCAGCCGTCCTGAATACGAGCTCGCGCGCAGCCATCACAGGTCCACCTCCGTCAAGAGCGATTTCACGTCCGCGACGCTGCTGACCACAGCCACAACCGCCCCGGCGCGCCGCCACTCCTCGATCCGCTTCAACTGCAACGGCGTTGGCCTCTCGCCCGGGCGCTTCACCTCGAGCTGCACGCTGCGGCCGCGGATGCAGGCGTCGATGTCCGGATCGCCTGCCACGCCCATGCCACCGCCCCAACGCTTGCGCGCCAGGCAGCAGGGAAGACTGTTCAAGTAGGTCAGGATGGCCTTCACGATCGACCGCTCCGTGGTCATGCCCGCCACCTCTGGACTGGCGCGTAGTCCACAGCTTCCGCGGCCTTCTTCAGGCGTTCCCGGCGATACTCTTCGCAGATCCGGGCTACCTGACGCCGCCGCCACTCCTCTGGGCTGATCCATTCCAGGCCCTCGTCGTTGATGACCAGCGGCATCGAGTCCATCCGCAGCACACGCGCCGCCCAGCGCAGTTCGTCGAGATTCGTCCGCAGCGGATAGGCAAGGGCGTGCTGGCCCAGCGGCAGGCGGATGATGCGGATGCCGGCGCGGTTCATGAAGTCCTGCGCCCGGCGCACGTCGATCAACTCCTGCTTGTGCTCACGGACGAGCTGCTTGATCTCTTCCGGCGCGCCTTTGTCGATGCGCAGCTTGCCCTCTTCGTCCAGCCAGACGGACACCCCGGCCTCCATCAGACGGTCCAGGACGGCCTCAATGTCCATGGCGCCTCCGGGTGACGGATTGGTGACGGGTGACGGATGGTGACGGATTCTCGTATTTGGCGCTGATGCGTGTGTGCGCGCGCGTGTGCGCGTGCGTGGAAAGTGGGAAAAACCCGTCACATCCGTCACCCGCGCCTGGATCTACTTGTGCTCCAATGACTTGCATGGGTGACGGATCGAAAACCAATCCGTCACCACCCGTCACCAATCGACAGCGATCCGTCACCCGGCACGGTCCTCCAATTGGCAGACTCGACGTCAAACCTCTTCTCCTTCCTCGTCTTGGTGGTCGAAGCGCGCCTGCCGCGGCGCGGGCGCATGCTGCGGCGTGTCGTAGTGGTCCTCGGTCCGAAGCCCGATCCCGGAGTACAGCGCGCCATGCTTGGTCTTCGTCTTCGAGAAGCCCCGCTCGCTCATCAACGAAGCGAACGTCTTGTGGCTGACCGGCGATTCCCCGTACTGCTCAGCCCAAGCCTTGTACTCGCGGTAGAGCGAGAGCGACAGGGCCCGTGCGTTCGGGACCTTCACGCATTTCTCATCCAGGAACATCGAGAACGTGTCCTGTTCCGCCTCGTACTCCCGCGTGGCGTTAATCACTTCGTCCGGCACGCCCAGACCGTCGCGCTGCCATTCGAGGCATCCCTCGATCGCCCAGTTGAGGATGCCTGGTAGCTCCGACCGAAACATGGCCATCACCTCGTGGCGCCGCTTCTGCTGGGCTTTGGGAATGGTGTAGTCGAAGGGAACCAACTTCAGGCGCCGCCAAATGGCCGCGTCGCCGCGGATAGTCGGCTTGTGGTTGGTGGCGAACCAGATCTTGAAGGCCGGCATGAACTCGAAGAACTCGCCGTGCAGGAAGCGAGCCACCATGCGGTCGCCGCCGGTCATCTCCTTGATCAGGGATTCCGCCAGGCGGACGCCGCGGTCATTCTCAGCCGCCCACACGAATCGTGCTCCCCGCAACCGGGCGATGTCGTTCGGGATGGTGCCCTCGCGCCGCTTGAGAAACGTCTCGACAGGCGTCCGGCGGGCATAGTTGCCCAGGAGCATTTCCATCACCTCGACCATGGTGGATTTTCCGTTGTCGCCCCCGGGCCCGTAAAGGATGAACATCGCCTTGTCGCTGGTGATGCCCGTGAGGCTCGAACCGAGGGCGCGCTTTAGGAAGCCGACGAGGCTCTGCCGGCCGAGCATGATCATGTCGAGGAAGGCGAGCCAGTTTGGGCACTGGGCTGACCGATCATGCACCACGGGCGCGAGCTTAGTGATCAGGTACTTCTGGTCGTGCGGCCGGAGGCGCCCAGTCCGAAGGTCAATCGTGCCGTTCTTGACCGTGAAGAGCCAGGGATCGCTGTCGAAGTCATCCGGGTGCCGCGCCACCGTGCGGTCGGACTTCGCGAGCGTGACCATCGCGTTCAGGGCGCGATGCGATTCCGACTTGATGAGATGGGTCAAAAAGGCTTTCCGCTCGTCTTCGTCCTTGATCTTCTTGGCGAGTGGATAAAGGCTTCGAATCAGATCTGTCGCCCGCGCGAAGATCTCCAGACGTTCGTCCTCGGCCCACCGCATGCCGTCCCAGAGCAGCCAGCGCCCCCACGGTTCGCAGTACAGGATCGTGTTGCGGTAGCGAGCGACAAAGCGCCTGGCATTACCGAGGTCGGTGTACTTCTCGATTCGGGAGGCGGTCTCCGCAGCCGCCGGCGCAGGCGCAGACGGTTCCTCTGGCGCTTCGGAAGATTGCTCGGCGTCAGGCTCGGCCTGCGGCTCTGGTGGCGCATCCTCATCCTCCATCCGCCCGATCGCGATCGGCGAATTTACGTTGCCGCGGAACAGGCACGCGTCGCAGAACCGGGCGCCGCCGAGATCGGATTCCACATAGGCGCAGGTGACGGGCGCGACCTTCTCAGCGGATGCCTGCTTCAGCTTGCGTTGGGTTTCGCGTCGCGTGTACTTCGGGTGCGCCTGGCTCAGCTCGTGCGCCCACCGTTCGGCGTCCTCACACCGCGCGATCACCGTCAGCATTCGGTACCACTCGGGTTCCGGAAGAGAGGTGGCATCGTCCCGGCAATGACGCATCCAGGCGCACCCATCGAGGATCTGCGGCAACTTCGCCGGCGGCAGGTCCGGCGGCGGTTCGATTGGTTGTGGGTCGCCCGGATCATCGAGCCCGCCCAGGATCTCGCCAATGTCGTCGAGGCAATACGCCTGGTCGAAGTACTCTGCGGTTACCGGGCGCACATCGTCCGGGAGCTTGCGGTTGAAGGTGCCTGGCACGCGCAGCACGCGGCAAAGATCGGCGGTCGGGTCGATAGTCCAGCCTCGCGCACGCGCCTGCAGACGAAGCATATGCTGGAAGCGCCGCGAGAGCGATTTCAGTTCCTGCCGTTCGGCTTCGGTCTCGATAACAAACGGCTCGCGGAAGAGCCAGTACACCTGCAGCCCGAAGCCGCTTCGTACGATCACTGAGGGCGGAAGTCCGACGGCATCTACCAAAGACAGCGCTTCTTCCTCGCTTCCGGGAAGCTCCTTCGCCTTGTGCGCCGCTCCGCCGATGTCGATGTCGGCCCATACGCCGGGCACGGAGACCACGCCAGCTTCCTTGCCGCGGCTGCCATTGTCGGGTGCCTGGCCCTGCAATCCAACCGCTGCATACACGTCCTGCCTGGCGGCCCGATCGGCACAGTAGGCGACGGCGGCATCGAGGGCGCCCTCTTGCGCGAGAAGAAACGCCCTCGACGCCTTGTCCTGGCGGGTCCACACCACGAACCATCCTTCCGGCTCGGGACCGTGAACCCGCTCGATAAATTGCCGGATGGCAAGCGTGTCGCCCTCCATGCCCCCTCCGTGCGCCGGCCGTGTCAGATGATTTCGCCTTCACCGTGCTGGACATCTTTCGCTGTGGGGGCCGAGGGCGCCGATTCGAGGAACGGCTTGAGCATCGCGGCGTACTCCTTGATCCGCGCGGCCTGTTCCGGCGAGAGCCGGCCGCCGGAGGTGAACGTCGCCCGCGAGTACACGATACCCTGCGCGTTCTTCGTCTTCTCGAGGCCGATCTTGGTGATCAGGCTGTAGCAGGGCACGGCCTTCGAGGCGAGGCGCATGAAATACTGCCGCGCCGGCTTGACCGAACTCGCGGGCAGGCTCACAATCTCCGGCAGCAGGTTCTCTTCCCGCACGAAGAACAACTGGCGCACCAGCTTGCAGGCCTGGCCCTCGCCCTTCGGGTCGCTGCCGAACTGCGCGAACGGGCACTTGTGGCAGTCCCCGCCCGGCTTGCCCGTGCCAGTGCGAGCGTCGAGCGAGTAGCAGTCCGGCGGCATGTTGCCGTCCGACTGCTCGAGCGGCACGCTCCAGTAGGCGCGCGTGTCGCGCCAGGCGACGATGATGCCGGCGAGTTCCTTCACCATCTCCTCGCCGTCGAGGGTTTGCAGCGTCCACGCCGTGCCGCCACCGGCCGGAATCTTGATGCGCTCAAAGTCGGTGGCGCTCATGCTGCTGTCCCCGAGGTTGGCCGCCACCGCGTCGCGGATCTCGGCAACAGGCGTTTGAAATACAACGAACGGGCTGATCGTCGCTACTTGGTTCTTCTTCACGAGTTCCTTGCTTGCCATGGTTAGCTTCTCCTTGTTCTGAGTTTGAAAACCTCGCTCACGTCCAGGACTGCGGCCAGGGATGGTGGTAAAGCCCGCCCCTCGCGGTCGAGTTCCCGGACGTAGGCGCTGAGGGAATTGGTGTTGAAGGTCTCCTCGACGTAGTCGCCGAGGCGGCACCGCTTCAGGGCCTTGCAGACAGCCGGCTTGTCGCCGTCCTTGGCCTTGGCCCACAGCTTGCGCTCGACATACACGGTGCGCCCGTCGATGGCGACGCGTTCCATGCCGCTCTGCTCAAACTGCGGGAGCAGGCGTCCTTCGAGTTCGGCGGCCTCGGCCTTGATCGAATCGACCTCGGCCTCGAGTTGCCGGCGGCGCTCTTCAAGCGCGACGAAGCGTTTGAGTTCATCGGTGTTCATGGGAGTCCTTTCATCTGCTGGAGAACGGTGTTGACGACGTCGGAGCGGCGCGCCAAGGCCGCCATGACCTTCTCGTCGACGGTGCCCTCGGCGACGAGGTGGATGTACTCGACGGGCCGGGTCTGGCCGGGCCGGTGGATGCGCGCCAGGCTCTGCTCGTAAGAGCCGAGCGAAAAGCCGAGGGAGTAGTAGATCGCATAGCGGGCCCGAGTCAGATCGACGCCGACACCGCCTGAGTCGATCTGCACGGCGAGCACAGGCGCCTCACCTACCTGCCAGCGTTTCAGCTCGTCGACGCGACCGGAAAGCTCGAGCGACCGGCGGCCTGTTTCGTCGGCGACACGGTTTACGGCTTCGAGATCCTTGTGGAACCGGCAGAAGACGACCACGGGCTCGTCGGGCGCGATGTCTTCCAGCACGTCGCGCAGGAGGTTCATCTTGGCCGAGTCGATCTGCACGTCGTGCCCGTCATCGGTGCGGATGTAGCCGCCGGTGATTTGTTGGAGCCGCAGTAGCTTCACGAGGGCGTTTGCTGCGGTCACCTCACCGGCCTGCACTTCGGCGATGAGGTCACGTTCAAGCGAGCGGTAAACCTTGCGGGCCTCCGCGCCAAGCTGGCAGGTATAGGTGATGTGAACCTCGGCGGGCAAATCAAGGACGTCCTTGCCGCAGGCGAAGGTGACCGAGTAGAACTTCCGGTTGAGTTCATCCAGATTCCGGTAGGCGACGACTTGGTGATTCTGGTAGCCGCCCATCACGGCGTAATGCTGCCGGAACTTGTGGAAATTCCAGCCGAAGATGGACGGGTCGATGAATCGGAAGTAGGCGTAAACGTCGAGCGGCGAGTGCGGCATTGGCGTGCCGGACAGGCCCAGCCGGCAGCGCGCCGCCTGACCGAGCCGTGCCAGGAACCGGCTGGCCTTGCCGCCGGGCGCCTTGCAGCGGTGGATCTCATCGGCAACGACCAGATCCCACTTCTGCTTGAGGGCCCACTCGGCAAACGGCGAACGCCACGCGCTGTCGTAGTTGATGACAACCACCACCGGCACGCCGCGCGCCTTGCCGAGCCCAATCTGCCGCTCTGCCTCGGCCCGCTTGGCGCGCACACTGGCGAAGGAATCATCAAGCGGCACGACGAGGAACGGCACCTCCGAGTGCATCTCGAACTGTGGCCGCCACACCTGCACCACCCGTAACGGGCAGAGGACCAGGATCAGTTGAAACCCCTCCTCGACGCACAGATACACGGCCATCGCCGACTTGCCCGTGCCCATGACGGCGGCGATCATGGCGCCGCGCTTGCCGCGCCGGTAAAGGCTCCGGACGAAGGCCACGGCTTCCCGCTGGTGCCGCCAGGGCGTGGTGCGGAGCAGAACAGGCGTCATCGCAGCCGCTCCTTCACGCCGCCTGACCTTCCGGCTCAAGCAGCGCGATCGCCTCGGCCGTGGTGATGCCCGGGTGCTTCTCGAAGACCGGTTCGAGCCAGGCGTAGAACCACTCGGCTACCTTCAGGCGCGCCGTGTCGGCTTCGATCTGCTCCTTGAGCAGCGCGATGTAACGCCGGTGGTGCTCCTCGGTCGCCCGCGCCGTGGCCACGTAGCGGATGGCTCCACGGTCGTCGCGGAACGTGAGCGCCGACTCGGGCTCCAGACCTCCGAAGCGCATGTCCAGCCGCAGTTGCAGCGCGCGCCCTTTCCGCGTCGCCAGCGTCTTCTTCATCCGGTCGGAGACGATGGAGCGCACCTGCGCCACGGCCAGCTCGCGGCCATACTCAGCTACCAGGTCTCCGTAGCGCTCGAGGATCTCCGCGCTGACCTCCTCAGCCGTGGGCTCGCGGGTTTCCAGGTGCGCCAGGATGACCTCGTCGATCCGGCGCGAGAGTTCCGAATCATGAAATCTGGGTTTTGTCACGGATGGCCTCCTCAAAGCGGTGGAGCCAGTCGAGAGCGACCGGCGATTTGGCCCGGATGCCCGGGCAGTGCCAATACTCAAGCCGCGATGCGAGCTCGACCGGATCGAGCGGCGTCTCGGCCAGAGCGATGACGGCGCGCGTCACCGCCCAGATCGAGTCCAGATCTTGCTTGAGCGCCTTACGCTCCTCCTCGGACAGGCCCGAGCGGTACCGGCCCGTGCGGTCCGCTACGAGCATCCCCGTCTCGCGCGCGATGCGCCGCGCTTCGGAGGTGGATGGGAGTTCGGTGGCCTCGCGCAGTTGGCGCACGATCTGGCGGCGCACGGCGGCGGGCATCTGAACGATCTCGCGTTGCGTCTCCGGCGGCGCCTGGGCGATAACGGCCGCAGCATCAATCGATACCTCACCCGCGTCCATTGCGGCGACCAGTTCGGGCGCCCCGTCCTCGGTGACCTTCTTGGCCTGCTGATACGTCCGCGCGTTTCCGAACCCAGCCCTCTCTGCCGCAATCTCGCGGGTTTTGGTTCCGGGAGGAACTTGTGGAAGATCTTCCACAAGTTCGAGGTCGGTTCTCTGCCCCTGCCGCTTGCCGATCTCCGCTTCAATCGCCTTGCCGATCGCCACCCGTTCGGAGGGCGTGAAATCCTTGCGGATTTCGTTCTCGGCGTACTCCCCCTCGACAATGCTCGACACCTCGAGCACAATGACCGGAATTGTCTTCCACCCGAGAATGTCGCGCGCGGCCAGAAGGCGTCGCTCCCCGCAGATCAGCAAGCCATCTTTCGTGATCACCGGCGGGTGGAGCAGGCCCACAGTGGCGATGCTGGCGGCGAGCACTTCCAACTCGCCCATGTCGCGCCGGTGACGCCCTACCACCCGGATGGCGTCGCAAGAAACTTCACGAAATACAAGATTGGATGTCATCGGCCCGCCGCCTCCTGTGGGGGATTCGGATGACGGCGGTCCTCGGCCTCGGCCCACTGCGCGAGCAACTGGAACACGCCGGCCACGTTTGCGGCGATCTGCCGGGCGTCTTCAAGAGACAACGGCCGGTTCGTCCGCTTCTGCCAGAAGCGCCTTGTCGGTTCGAGGAACTCTTGCCGGGGCTCGCTCATCCGCAAAGTGGAGATCCTGCCGGACGACGCCCTCGCGTCATCCGCTTCGACCCTCCACCTCGGCATGAGCGCCGATGGTGAGCGATCTATCGAGTTGCTGGGTTGAGGCCCCCGTTTGCGGAGGTCCTCACAAAACTACACGGACTGCTGCAATTCGCTCTCGGGGATGAGAAACCGGTGGTTCTTGCCGGCCTTGACGACCAGGTCACGCTTCCCGCTGTTCGAGATCTTGCACGTGATCGCCAGGTCGAAGTGGCCGTGGCTGACGCCCTCGCGTACCTCGGCTTCAATCTTCGCCAGGGCCCTGGCCAAGGCGCTGGTCTCCGGATTCGGCTTCTTGTCCATTCGACATCCCCTATGAGTTATGGATCAGTGTTTTCAAGTCCTTAATCGCCGCGACAAATTGCAGCGGGTTCACTTCCGCCTTGTTGCCGAAGAACGCCATCAGGTCCGTCTTCCGGCCTGGCTTGTCTCCGAACACAAAGACCACCCGCCGGCCGTCCCGACGCACGTCGTCGAGGGCGTAGCCGATGCACCGCAGGTAGCAGGCCAGGTAGAAGTCGGATGTCTCGAACGCTCCGCCTCCCGTGGCCCGCAACTCGGGGTGATGGTCCGTTCCGTCCAGTGTGTGCTTTACGCTAAACCCTTGTCCCACAAAAAACGCCTACCCGGCCGCCTCCAGATCCAGAAGCTGCCGACCCTGCACCTTCTTCAGCAGTCCCAAATTCTCCAGGCGAATCCGCATGGCCTCGGTCGAGACTCCAAACTGAGGGGCGAAATCAGAGGCGATATGGTTCATCATGTCCTTGGCCACCACGTCGAAAGAATCCGTGAACCCGTTCGCCACGGCGGTCCGGTACTTCGGCAGGTCAAACACCCAGGGGGCCTTCCCGCGGATCTCGCGCCAAGCCTTCAAGACCAGATCCCGCGGCATCAGCAGATAGGAGGAAAAGCGGTCAGCCTGCCATTCGGCGGGCTCGCGCTTGTTCGCCTCCCGGCATAGGATGGAGGGCTCGGGCGCGCGGCCTTCGAAGAGCGCCATCTGCGAAGCCCGGTCCGGAACGAAGCGGCGATGCAGAACCCAATGGCCGATCTCATGGCCGACCGTGAAGCGGTAACGGCCGCGCTTACGGGGGTGCTCGGTGGGGTCGAGGCTCTGGTCGATGTAGATCTCCCGCGTTTCGAACCAGCTCGCGCCGATTGCGTCGCTCCGGCCCACGAGCTTCCGAAGATCGTCGAATTCCAGCCTGACCTGAAGAATCATCTCAGGCAACTCATCCACCGGAACCGGCGGCTGGAGAATCGGCTCGTGCTCTTTGGAGTAGCGATCCAGGAGGGCGGTCGCTTCCGCCTCAATGGTCCGCTCGGAGATCCGGGGAACTTTCACTTCCATTCGGGTTCATCCTCATCTTCATCATCGTTTGCCGGGCACCGCGGAAGGCCGCGTCAGCCCTGGCGTTTCATCTTCTCGACGTACTTCGTCACCTTGGCCAGATCTTCGGGACTCAACTCGCCGGCGCTGCGGAGGAAGCTGGCCAGCTCCCGCGGCCGCTGCTGGATGATCGCCGGCAGGTCGGAGGAGACCTTCCCGGCCAGAGCAAGCAACTCATCCGGATCCTGGCCGAGAGCCTCGGCGATCTCTTTGATCTTCTTCTCGCCCGGAGGCGGAAACTCGTCCCGCTCGACCTTGGAGAGATACGTGGGGCTGATGCCGACCTTGTCGGCGAACTTCCGGAGGCTGATCTGCTGCTGCTCGCGGAGCGCGCGGATGGTGGCTCCGAACTTTTTGGGGTTCATGACCCGGCCCTCGATCCAAACGTCTGCATGTGTACTAATCACTGTACACCCAGCGATTATCTTCAGTCAAGGGCCTGTCGCACCAAAACATTCTTGCCTGGTTTTGTCAGGGCGCTCTTGTTTGGAAGTCGTTGATGTGCTTGACCGAGGGTGCTCCTCCAGCCGAAAGCTACATCCCAAATGATGCGCGCCACGTCTCCGGTCTGAGATTCACCGCCTTCTCCAGCGGCGGGGCAATTGTGAAGATGCGCGGTTCCGTCGCAAAGAGATGGACGCGGTAGATTCGCCAGTCCTCGGGGCGCTCGGCGGCCATATCGCGTTCGTTTCGGGTCAAGAAGAAGGGTGTCCGAGCCGCGCCATTCGTGGTCTTGACTTCCAGCAACCTCTGTCGGCCGCTGAAGTCGAACGAGAGAACGTCAAAGCCCGCTCCGTCGCTGTCCTCTGCGGAGACCCAGCGGACTTTTCGGGCGAGATCGGACCGATCAGCTGCGGCGAGGCGGCTCCGCTCGAGGATTACGACGAACTCCTCGCCAGCCCTCCCCAGCAACCGGTTCCGGTGATCCCGTTCCACGGGGTCGAACTTACGAACCAAACGCCTAAGCCTCTCTGGCAGGGGCGCGCTATCGGCGCCGAGAGCCGGCGCGGGAACAAAGATTTCATCCGACGCCGCAGCCTGCGGTCCTGTGGGAACCCTCTCAAGGACGGCCGGATGCTTGCTGAGATAACGGTCTATGGCGTCGAAGATCGCGTTCTGGTAATTCCTCTTCGGAATGTAACCCGGAATCCAGGGCATGCCCAACTCATCCAGCACCGCTGAGATGTTCTGATGCTTGAACTCGACGGACCGGTGGGTCCGTCCTATCCGCGCCATCAGCGCCTTGCTATGCCTGGACTTCACATAGGGCCGGCCGGAGAGTTCCGCCTCCAGCATCTCAAAGTAGTCGGCGACGATGGCGTCGAGTTCGTCATCCCGCCAGGGTGAGCCGATTTTCTTCTCGTCGGCCACAATTGTCTCTCAAACCGTGGCGCCGGCCGCAGGAAGAGCCGCGTCCAGCATAGATATCAACCTTTCCCCGAACTCGTTACCCTTGGCCGCCAGCGCGGTCCCGCCAAGTTGCTGGTACACCGAATTCACATCCGCCATTGCTCGGTCGAGCAACGCCTTGTCTATCGTTGCGCCCGCCAGTCTGGCGATCTGATCAGGAGTCGGCCTCGGGGCGTCACAAGCCAAAGCCGCGACGTACATGGCAACGTAGAACTTGAGATTGACCCGGTCTTCGGGAGACAACGTGGCATCGGCGCGCAATTGGGCCTCCGCAAGCCGTGACAACTCGATGGCCGCCCGGAAGACTTCTATTGAGAAATCGCCGCTGAAGACTCGTTCGTAGTCTTCGTCCTTCTTCAGGAGGGACGATGGCCGCGCACGCGCCGTACCCGGCTTCTGCAAAACCACCGCCATCAACGCCTGAGCCATGGCCGGGATGCTGATGATCTTGTCGATCGGCTTTCCTTCGTTCTTGTAGAAGTTCTTCCGGCGGTCGTAATACAGACCAAAGGAGCGGAGATACTGCTCGATGTCGCGCTGAATCTTGTCCGTGGCCCGCAGGGATGCTGGTGAGATGGGATTCTGGCTGTTGGTGGCTTTGATGACCCGGTCCCGGCTTTCCGGGGTTTCCGGGCTAATCACGCGCACGAGGATTTCTCTGTCGTCTCCGTCGGTGTTCGCTGTCTTGAAATACTGAAAAATCTCCCTCGAGGTTTGTAACCCGTTCACGATTTGCGGATCCTCGATGGTCAGCGTCTTTCCGGTTTGCATTGGCTTCCTGCCGGCCACAATCGTTATGCCGTTATTCAGCCACCAGAAGTCCTCGGGCCACCTGTCCGCAAGCGTCCGTCGTATTTCTTCATTGACCTGTGTCGCACCCTGGTAGTCCCTGACGTTCGCCTCGAAGAGGCTGCAGCGCAGGTCACCCTTCTCGTCACGGATGAACTTTGCGAACTCCCGGAGTTTTACGAGAGCGACGACACCACCCTTTGTATTGATCGACGCATCCGTCACTTCAAGCTGATAGCTCAGACGCGGAGTTTCGCGTGCAAGCGCCAACAGGTCAGTGGCAGTCAAAAAGCGCATCACGCAAGCGCTTCCTTGGAACTGGCTCTTCACAAGCGCCTCGATCTGCTCGGCCTTCCTCTTTACGTTCGGGTGAACCTCCATGCCCTTGCTGGCGTAATACAACGAAAACTTATAGTCAGGAAACCGCGGCGCGAGGGTCTGGACCGAATCACGGAACATCTCTACCGCTGCAAGAAGCTCCTTATTGTAGGCGCCGGCGAAGCCGGTCAACGGTTGCGACAGGTCAAACAGATCGCGCAGTGTCGCTGTAATAGAGTCAAGGGCCTTCTCCCGGAACGAGGCTTCCGTCTTGGCCTGAAAAATGATCGTCTCAATCACAACGTCCTTTTTCAGCCCGCCGAGGTCCGTATCCTCCCTGACGAGGTCGCCGTTCACGAAGACGAAAAAGCCGTCGATACCGCCGTCTCCCCCGCCGTCCACCAATCCGGACTCGATCTCGTCGTAGGAAAGATCGTAGTGCTTCAGCAACTGCTCTGCGACAAACAGCTCGAAGTACTCGTTTGCCGTCAGGTGAGGCGCGCGCTCCGCCCGTTGCTGCTCAAGGATTTGGTCCAGAATGATTTGGTCGTTACTGCTCATGCTATTTGCCCAGGAACCGCCGTAGTGTACGCTGCAAGCGATTCTGGTCCTTGATCTCACATTCCCACACGACCAGGCTTTTCCACCCCAAGCGTTGCAGCGCGGACTGCGCACTCCTGTCGCGCTCCATGTTCCGCGCCACTTTCTGAGTCCAGTAGTCGCGATTCCGCACGGGAACGCGGGCGCCCCGGGCGCAATCATGACCGTGCCAAAAGCAGCCATTCACGAAGATCACCTTGCGCAGTCTCGGAAACGTCAAGTCCGGCTTCCCCGGCAGGTCCTTCCGATGAAGTCTGAAGCGGTAACCCATGCTGTGCGCCAGGCGCCGCACCGCGAGTTCAGGTGTGGTATCGGCGCCCTTCACCGCCCGCATGATGCGGCTTCGCTGCTCTGCGGTCTCCTTCATCGCCGCAATTCGATTCTCAAGCTGGGATCGGTCTCGAATTCGTCGACGATTTCGTTGTATCGCTCCACCAGATCCGCAACGGCAGTCTTGCGTCCATCGGCACCGAACTTCCCCCACTCATAAAGGTTGAGCGCTACGAACTGCTCGACTTCAAAGATGTCGATCCGATCTGCAAGGCCCGCGTTGCCTGCAAGGCCCTCCGCAACCGTCAGCCCGCGTTGCAGCGTCACCAACATCGGTCGTAAACCGTCGTTCAAGTTCTCGCGGCACTTTTCGATCACCGCTTCGCCCGGCGAGGTTGTGACGTGAATGGCTACGTCTCCGATCAGGAAATCGCCCGCGCGCAAACTGGGCGCATCCGCCGTCGAAAAGCTGTTGTGCTCGACGCTTCCTTTTCCGAGTGCGCAATCGAGCTTCGCACCGACCAAGTGCTGAAGCACTGCGCCCGAATAGTACATTCCAGGCGCTGTCTTCTGGCGGTCAACCGCTTGGGCGACCACGTCGCGCACGACCATGCGCAGGCTCCGCGCTGCGTCCAACTTGATCTTGAACGGCTTTCCCGCGAAGAACTCATGGACCCGTTCGATCCAGAACGTCTCTATCGCCTCAAGATCGACATCTCCGTTGCTGTTCAGCTTGTTCAGGAAGGCGACGTACTCGCGCATGTTCTTCAAACTGCCACGCGACGTGCGCCCCCCTTCGTCAGCCAGGACTCGTGTGATGCCGTGCCGCTTCAAAACCGCCTGGACAGCCCCCTTCCCAAGGCCGAGGACCTGGCCGCCGCCTTCCGTCAGGAGTCTATCGGGGTCCAAGGGGAGTCCCATCGTCTTCGCGTGCTGCGTGACCACCAAGGCCACGCAGAGCGGACCCTTTCCCCGGAAGCGTTTTTCGGCCGCAAATGAGGCTAGCTCCTGCCTATGCGCGTCCGCCATCTCACGCTGCTTCCTCCTGGGCGTTCTCCGTTCCTTCGGCAAGCAGCAGCTCGAGCAGATGCGCCGCCAAGAACCGGACCACCGGCACGACGACGCCGTCGCCGGCTAGGTGGTAGGCGTCATTGTAGTTCGCAGGCAGCTTGTAGGTCCCCGGCAGACCCATCAGCCGGGCTGCTTCGCGCGGCGCCAGCAGCCGGGTCCGAACCTTCTTCCCTTCGACGATCATGATGATCTGCCGGCTCGATCCGCCAACAGGCGTTCGCAGGCACCCCGACACGTCATCGAAGCGGATCTCCGCCCGCTGCACTCGGCTTCCGTTTTCATCCTTGCGAGTGCGTTTGTAAATGCCGCCGACCATCCGCTTCCCCATCCTCATAGCCTGCTCAACTTTCTTGCGATTGATCGGACTCATCAGGCTGAGGAGGCGGTCGGTCTCCGCCGCCGTGTGCCAGGACACTCCTTGCGGTTCATCTTCGATTATTTCCGCGAATCTCAACCTTCGCGCAGGGGGCGCGGGCAAGCTCCACCACACCCAAGCGTCCTTCGACTGATCGGAGAGTTTTTCGTAAGCGCTCACCAGATTCGCGGGATGCCACAGCGGACCGGCCTCGGGCAATACGAGATTTGGAGGGATGGTTCTCTCCTTGCGCACGGCCACGACGAACAACCGGGGCCGGGATTGCGGCACAAAGCGCACTGCGTCTATCACCATCGCGCCGAAACGGTACCCGCCGCCCACGAGCGCAGCGCCGATCGTCGCAAAGTCCTTTCCCCCATGAGAAGTGAGCGCGCCGCAGACGTTCTCAAGAACCACCATGGCGGGCGCGCGACCCTCTTCCACCAGGGCCTCTATAAGCCGCCAGAAGGGCCAGAATGTCCCCGAGCGCTCGCCTTTCAGCCCAGCGTAATCTCCCGCCAACGAAAGATCCTGGCAGGGAAAGGACGCCCAAGCCAAGTCAGCACGGTCCGGAAGGTCCGCCGTGGTCAGTTTGCCCACGTCCTCGATCTTCAGTCGCTCGCGGCCCCAGTTCGCCTCGTAGCTCGCGCCCTTCTTTGCGTCGATGTCGTTGGCGAATAGACACTCCCAGCCAACGCCGAGTCCGGCTCTCGCTAAGCCGCCGCCCGCGAAGAACTCGTAGAAGGTCGGCATTCTCTCTACTCCTGCCCTTTGAACAGTGGCCACTTCTGAGCGAGATACTGTTCCGCCGCCTCCCGCACAACCCATGCCAGGGAGACTTTCTTTTCCTTGGCGATGCCCTCGAGCACCTTGTAGACGTCGGGCGGGAAGCTGATCGACGCGCGCACGGCGGCGCTGCTCTGAACCTTCTCCCTCCGTCGCGCTCCTTCTTTGGTCTTCATGTCAGGACCTGACCGCTCTTGTTCTTCACCACATTACACCATATCGGTGAATCCGAGAAGGGGCTGTAGGCCTTTTTTCGTGACCGCAGCCCCGGGGCGGTCTGGCCTGATTGAATAGCGATCGCGACTCGGTCGCCACGATAGCACGCCCCTACTCTATCGCAACGTTGGGGAAATGCTCCATGGTCAGGCGCCAGCGACGCTCCCGCTTGTCCACTAAACACTGTACACTTGAGGGATGCGACCAGTGCAACGCAATGGAAAAGAGGCGGCCGCCATGGCTGCAGCCGGCGGCCATCGCAGCGTCCTCTACGCCCGCGTCTCCTCGAAGGACCAGGAGCGCGAAGGCTTCTCCATCCCCGCCCAACTCCAACTCCTGCGCGGCTACGCCGCCAGCCGCGGCCTGACCGTCCTGAAGGAGTTCGTCGACGTCGAGACCGCCAAGCAGGCCGGCCGGACCGGCTTCGGCGAGATGCTCGCGTTCCTTCGCAAGGACAAGACCTGCCGCATCCTGCTGGTCGAGAAGACCGACCGTCTCTACCGCAACCTTAAGGACTGGGTCACGCTCGACGAACTGGACCTCGAGATCCACCTCGTCAAGGAGAACATCGTCATCTCCCAGGAATCGCGGTCGTCGGAGAAGTTCATGCACGGCATCAAGGTCCTGATGGCCAAGAACTACATCGACAACCTGTCGGAGGAGACCAAGAAAGGGATGCTCGAAAAGGCGCGCCAGGGCATCTGGCCCTCCTACGCGCCGCTCGGCTACCTGAACGTGATGGGCGCGGACGGCAAGCGGACCATCGCGCCGAACCCCGAACTGGCGCCGGTCATCCAGCGCATGTTTGAACGGTACGCGACCGGCACGCACTCGTTGAAGGAGCTCGCCAAACTGGCCCGCCAAGACGGCCTGCAATATCCCAAGAGCAAGCTCCCGGTGCCGACCTCCACCGTCCACAAGATCCTGCGCAACCGCATCTACTCGGGCGATTTCGACTTCGACGGCAAGACCTACGCGGGCAAGTACGAGCCGATCGTCACGCGCGAGTTGTGGCAGGAGGTCCAGGACCGTCTCGATGGGCGCAGCCGCCAGAAGCCGCGCAGGGCCCGGCGCGAGTTCGCCTTCAGCAACCTCATCCGGTGCGGCCACTGCGGCTGCGCGATGGTCGGCGAGTTGAAGAAACAGCAGTACGTTTACTACCACTGCTCGCGGTACAAGGGCCGTTGCCCGGAACCGTACACGCGCGAGGAGGTGCTCGAAGAGCGGTTCTCGGAGCTGCTCCGGAGACTGACCTTCCCGAGGGACGTCCTGGAATGGATCGTCACCGCGCTGCGCGAGAGCCACCGCGATGAGAAAGCCTTCCACGACGAAGCCATCGGGCGGCTCCAGGCCGAGTACCGCCGCCTCCAGGACCGCATCGACGCCATGTACGTGGACAAGCTGGATGGCCGGATCGACAACGCGTTCTTCGACCGTAAGTCGGCCGAGTGGCGCGCCGAGCAGGACCGCATCCTGCGCGATATTGAAACGCACCAGTCCGCCAACCGGACCTACATCGAGGAGGGCGTCCAACTTCTGCGCCTGGCCGACCGCGCCCACGCCCTGTTCGAGAGGCAAGAACCGGCGGAAAAACGGCGCCTCCTGAATTTTCTACTTTCGAACTGCGTTTGGAAGGACGGCGTGTTGACCGCGGAATACCGCCAACCATTTGACATGTTGGCACTTGCGCGCGAGGCGACAGGCGATCAAGTTGGGGAGAGTGCAGCGAAAACGGCCAGTTTTGAGAACTGGCTCCCCGGCATGGATTCGAACCACGATTCACGGCTCCAAAGGCCGTTGTCCTACCATTAGACGACCGGGGAGTGCCGGGTCGACAACGATGCTAGTTGACAGTTTACCAGCCCCGGCGGCATGAGTGCCAGATGGAGAGACCGGTTGGCCGGGCTGGGCGTGCCACGCCACCCGGTTGGCCGCGGCGCGGCGTCCCGGGCACGGACGCGGCGCCGCCGGCGCGACCTTTACAATGGCGAATAATGGCGCGAATCGTGATTGACGCGACCAGCCTGCTCCTGCGCAGCGCCGGCGTGAAAACCTATATCTACCACTGGGTTAGGGCGTTGCGTTGCGCCGCCGTCCAGGATTCGATCCGGCTGTTTCCCTTCTACGGAGACATCGGCGCGCTCGACCACGAGGCTTCGTGCGCCGGAAAACTCCAGACCATCCTCGGCAAACTGGCCGTGCATTTTTCCAACACCTGGTGCAATCCCGTGCTTGAAGCCGTTGGCTGCGCGGCTGACGTGTTTCACGCATCCCAGCATCTGCGCAATCCGCCGTACCGCTTTACAAAGCTGACGGCCACCATTCACGACATGACCTGCTGGCTGATGCCCGAGGTCCACACTCCCGCCAACGTGAAAGCCACCTTGATGCACGGTGACAGGGTCCTTCGCCGCGCGGCGGCACTGATCGCCGTCTCCGAACAAAGCAAACAGGACGCTGTCGATGTGCTGGGGCTGCCGGCTGAACGGATCGAGGTGATCTATCCGGGCGTAGCGGAGCAGTACTTTCAAGCGGGGCCTCTCGAAGCGCAAGCCGCTGCCCGGAAGTACGGTCTGGAAAAGCCCTACATTCTCTTTGTGAGCACCATCGAACCGCGAAAGAACGTCGACAGGCTGCTGGATGCCTACCAGTCAGTTTGCCCGCAGGTTCGCGAGGAATACGAACTGGTGATCGCGGGCGCTTTGGGCTGGTGTTCGGAGGCGACGGCGAAGCGGCTGTGCGCCGAAACTCGGGGGATCCGCTACCTGGGCTATATTCCCGAAAGCGATTTGCCGGGGCTCACGGCGGGCGCGGCGATGTTCCTGTTCCCCTCCCTATACGAAGGCTTCGGATTGCCGCTCGCCCAGGCGATGGCTTGCGGCGTGCCTTCGATCACGTCGCGTAATTCTTCTCTCCGCGAAGTGGCCGGTGACGGCGCCTTCCTCGTCGAGCCCACCAACACAGAGGAGATCGCCTCGGCGATTGAGACGCTGGCGCTTTCGTCCTTGTTAGCGCAGGACCTTGGACGGCGGGGGCGCCTGCGCGCGTCTATCTTCCGGTGGGAACGCAACGCCCAGCAGTCTCTGGCTTTCTTTCACCGCGTGGCGGGGATCTGAACCGTACGTTGACTTCCCATCAACGCCCGTGGGCGGGAGCGCCCTCGTACTGGATGATCGTGTCCACGATGCCGATTTCTACGCGGCGGTTCTGCTGCCGCGCCTCCGGCGTGGTGCCTTTCACGCGGGGACTGCTTTTGCCGAAGCCCTTCGTGGTCATGATGTCTGCGGGCACGCCTGCTTTGATCAGATAGTCCGCGACGGCTTGGGCGCGGCGGAGCGAGAGTTGCTGGTTGTACTCGTCGGTCCCTATATCGTCGGTATGCCCGTAGACGAACAGCCGGTATCCGCTGGAGGCGAGCAGCACGCCGGCGATCCGGCTCAGCGTTTCGCGGTTCTCCGGACGCAGCGTCGCCTGGTCGAAATCGAACTTGAAAGAATCGTTCGCCATTTCGACCACCATGCCCAGGGGCGTCCTTCGCGTCGGCGCGATCCGGCTCAGCGCCTCCTGCATGCGGTCCAGTTCCTGCTCGCGGCGCCGCCGGAGTTCTTCCATCTGCCGTTGAGCCGCTTGCGCCCGCTGTTGAGCGGCTTGCGCCTCCGCCCGGGCTCTTTCGGCTTCGCTCTGGACGCGCTCGGCCTCCGATACGGCTTCGCTTCGCGCGGCCTCGGCTTCCTCGGCCCGCCGCCGCGCCTCCTGCGCGCGCTCGAGCGCAAGTTCGAGCTCGCGGGAATATTCGGTAAGCCGGCTGATCACGGCCTGCGAGCGCTCATCCGCGCGGCTGAGTCTTTCTTCCACGGTTTTCAAACGGTTTGCCGCCTGCCATAGCAGTGCGGAGAGAATGGCGATGGCGGCGATCGCCGCGGCCGCGCCCAGGAGTCTCCACCTGGACTTGCTTCGATCCCGCTGGTCTCCTGTTTCCATGTCCTATGCCATTCTCCGCCTTCGGGAGCCGATAGGGCAAGGCAGCAAAGGAGCGCGAAGCCTGCAGAGGCAGCCGGGGAAAGGACCAAAAAGCCTACACAGTGCAGATTTCAACTGCCTGGCGCAGCGATTCCAGCGGGTCGCGCCTCGGCGTGAACTCGTGCGAGAAGTATCCCGTGAAATTCAGATCGGCAATGGCCTTGGCGATGGCCCGGTAGTTCAGCTCCTGGGTCTCGTCGATTTCGTTCCGTCCCGGATTCCCTGCCGTGTGGAAGTGCCCGATCCACTGGATGTTTTCGCGGATGGTGCGGATGACGTCGCCCTCCATGATCTGCATATGGTAGATGTCATACAGCAGCTTCACCCGCGGCGAGTTCACCCGTTTGCAGACCTCGACGCCCCAGGCGGTGTGGTCGCACATGTAGTCCTTGTGGTTGACCTTGCTGTTGAGCAGCTCCAGGTTGATTGTGACGCCCTTCTCCTCGGCAAAGCCTTTGATGCGGTTCAGCGCGGCAACGCAGTTCTCCAGGCCCTCCTCGTCCGACATGCCGCGCCGGTTTCCGGAAAAGGTGATCACATTCGGCACGCCCGCCTCGGCCGCCCTGGCGATGTTCTCCCGCAGTTCGGCGATGATTTTGTCGTGAAACTCCTTGCGATTGAGCCCGTCCGCGATCGTTCCGCCTCCCGACACCATGGTGGGGATCAGGCCGTACTTCTTCAGCACGGGCCAGTCCTTTGGTTCCACGAGATCGATGCCCACGAGTCCGACTTTTGCCGCGTTGGCGCACAACTCCTCGATGGACCATTTGTTGAAGCACCAGCGGGCTACTCCCTGTTTTAGCCGGCCCTTGCTCGCCGGGGTTGGCTGGCTCTTGCCAAGCCCCGCCGCACCGGCCGCACCTATTCCAACTGCCGACAAGAAGGTTCGCCTTTGCATGGAAGATATACTAACAGGAGAGCAGGTGGAAGAAAATGGCGTTCGCGCTGTGGATTCAGGACGATCTGGCATGGGCGCAGGGTCTGCATGAATACCGCCCGATGGGTGTCGCCGTCATCGCCGTGACCGACCGTTTTCACCACCGCGACTTTCGTCCCGGCCGCACCGCCCCGCCCCGCCATGGCAAGCATTACGCCGGGCTGTTCGCCTCGCTTTCCGAGCTCAACCGCCGGCTGGCCCGGCTGCCGAAGCGCAAAAGCAGGACTCCGGCGTGGGTGTAGTCACAACAAAACGAAATAAATTCTTCTGACATCCTAACCACAACACTTACCAGCACTTAGTAAGCGGATTCGAGCTGTCTCCGGCGCTCGTCCCGGTCAAGTTTTCGGGAAGCGGTTTGTATAATCGGGAGCCACTTCTCCTTATGCCCGATAACTTCGATCAGCTCATACTCGATAACCAGCCTTTTCCGGAAACGGACATCGACTCGCTGCCGTTCGGCCCGTTTCAGGCTCCCGAAAACTCGCGTCTTGCCAGCTATCTCGAAATCTCCGGCGCGCTGGGAGCATTTCCCGGCGCCGAGCGGGTCCCGCTCGACGACTTGGTTCCGGCCGCCGGGCCGGACAGCCGTTTCACGATCCTGACAACGGAAACAACGATTGCCAGTGCGGCGCCGGGCACGGTTCCGCTCGTGGCCGGCCTTAAGGCCTCGTGGAGGACCGATACCAGCCGCACAGTGCGCTCGGCGGTGATTGCCGCGGTTCCGCGGCAGGCCGGCGCGCGCGACCAACTCGAACCCGTTTTTGCAAACCTTCCTGCGCCCGCGCTAATAGACGGGCCGGACTGCCTGCCGGCAAACGTCGCGCTGCTGTACTCGGTCGATGGATCCCTCCAGGCCGCGGCAGACACGCGGCTGGGCTTCATTTTCAACTGGCTGCGCGAAATCGCGGCGGGCGCCCTTGCGGCCGATCTCGGTTTGGCGCTCGATGCCGGAGTGGAAGCAGCACTCGACGTATCGCTGGCCGGCTCCTTCCTGGCGGCGATCAACCGCGACCGCGAGGGCCGGCTCCGCCTGCGCATCTTCCGGCGCCGGGACTCGGCGCTGGATTTCGCGCTGAACGTCGCCGTAACCGCGACGCCGCGGGGGGTGCTTCCAGACCGGCCCGAGCAGCTCGCCCTTGCCATTCTCGGGGTCCACGAAGGCCAATGGCTGGACGCGCTGGCGCGTTTGGCGAAGGCCGATCCGGAAAAACTGCGCGCACGATTCGGCGAAGCCGTAGACCGCTTCCTGGACCTGTGGCGCAACCTGGAGCCGCGGGCCGCCGCCGCGATCTGGCGTGCGGCGGAAAAGAGCGACGACCTGGCCGCGGTCCGGCGCTGGGTTCACCGTATCGCCACCGAACTGCGCACCCCGGAGGATTTCAAGGCCGTGCTGGGTGAAGTCCTCGAAGCGTCGCCGGGGTTCGCCGCCTCGCCCGCGGGCATCTGGCTGGAGGCAGCCGCTGGCGGCCTGCTTGCGGCGGTTGTTGACCAGAACCGCTTCCAGCAGTTAGTGCGCGCCGCCGGGGCGGCCGATGCCTTGCTGAGCGACGAGACGCTCGCCGGCGTTCTCACCGCGCTGAAGCACTACGCCGCGGAGCAGCTTGGTCTTGGCCGCATCGAGCGCGCCCTGGACAGCCTGGCCTCATGCGAATCCCTGGACGCTTGGGTGCTGGAGCGGCTGACCGCTATTTTCGGCAACCTGGAATCGGAGGAAGGCCTCGGCCGGGCGGCGCGCAATCTGAAAGCGGTCATCGAGCTTGCGCGCAAGATCTACAGCCGCGCGCTCGAGGCCCTCGAAGCGAAGTACGCGGCCGAGATTGGCTATCACTACGAGCAGAGCGGCGCCGGCGACGCACTGCTGGATTGCTCGTTCAGCTTCACCCCGGAAGGGCTGGCGGCCTACCGGGCGGCGTTCGCCGGTGACTTTTCGTTCCTGAGTAAGCCGCCGGAGGAGCATGTCCGGCTGCACCGCGCGGTCTTGAGCCATACCTTCAACCGGAACACTCACCTGGAACTGCATCTCCCCTTTCTGGACCGCAAGCAGTGGGAAGAGCGCTGGGAGGCCCTCGCCCGCGTCGAGGTCCAAACTGGCGAGGACGGCCGCCTGTTCGCCTATACGGTCGATGCCTCCGACTCGATTGAGAAGAAGAGCAGCTACCAGGGCACGCTTGCGCTCGTTGGTGCGTTGCTGACCGGCAGGGAACCCGATTTCACCCTGACCTATACCGGCCGGCGGGCGGGCGTGCGGGTCCAGGAGCTGGCGCCGCTGCTGAACGCCTACGGATTCCCCGAGAACGCGGTGGAAGAGGGCGCCGACGTTTCGCTGACGCTTTCCGTGCCCGGCAGTTTCGTCGCCGCATGGCTCCATGCGCCGGACGAGAGTTCCTCGGAATACTTTCCGACTTTCTCAGCGGTGTCCGTCGCCGTTCAGCGGGCGCTGCGGCAGTGGTTGCCGTATCTCTACTTCAGCGACATCGACCGGTACGGCGATCTGGAAGCCGCCTTCCCGCTCATCGTTTACAAGTGCATGCGCCCGTACCCTGGGCGCGGGCGCGGCGAGTTCACCTACGACGTTATGGAGCCCCAAACGATGCCGCTGGCGCTCCGGAGCGCGGCGCGCGCGCTACCCGCCGAAACGAGGCGAATCCACGCGCTGCTGACCGCGGCGGGAAAGCCGAAAATCGCGAAATTCTACGCGCCGGACGAAACGAGGCAGATCATCGCCGCCGTGCAGCGCAAACCGCACCTTCTGAACGGGCTGCTCTCGGCCGACGCGTTTTTCGTGGACAACCTGCAGCGGCTTGCCAAAGAGGGCCGGGCGCTCCGGGAAGCGCTGCCCGCGAACCCGAAGCGCGCGGTGAAAAAACTCGCGAAATTCGCGGCCGAATTCGTAGCCACTTTTCACCGCCGCCTGCGCCGGCTCTACGGCGGGCAGAACTTTACGCAGTTCGGCTCCCTGCTGCTGGTCGAGGCGACACGCGCCCTCCACGGCGCGCTGAACGGGGAAGGTACGGTAGCCGGAGTGCTGCGCGTCTCCAAGGGAGAAAAAGGAGCGGCCGGGGCATACGACCGCATCGTCGTGAATTCCGCATTCCGACCGTGAGCCGCCAGATCGGGCTGGCTCAAGTTTTTCGGCTTTTCCGCCGATGTTAAGATCGTGCGGACCGCCAAAATCCTACCGGTGCTGGCAATCCTGACCGCGGCGCCTGCGCTGCGGTCACAGGACACACGCGCGGTGATGGAGGAGTCGCTGGCGAAACAACGGGAATCCATCGCCAGGCAGATGGCAGCCATACGGGCTCAAATCGGGGCGAGCGCTACGGAGGAGCAGCCCGCAGACTCCTTCTTCACCGTCCCCTGGGTTTTTCCCACCACAGTTTTTGCAACCATAGCGCAGTGCAATCCGCTGCCTCCGGGGCAAATCGGGCCTTTGGTTGCGGAAGTGTCCAGGAGGGAAAACCTGCCGCCGGAACTGCTCCGCGCCGTTATCGAGAAGGAATCGGGCTTCCGGCCTTGCGCCGTATCACGAAAAGGCGCGCAGGGTCTGATGCAGTTGATGCCCGAGACCGCCGCCCTGCTGGGAGTCGAGGATGTTTTCGATCCGCTCCAGAACGTGCAGGCGGGCGCCCGGTTTCTCAAGCAACTGCTGAAGCGGTATGAGGGCAACGTGCCGCTCGCGCTTGCCGCGTACAACGCGGGACCCGGGCGTGTGGAAGCGGCGGGCGGCGTGCCGTTCATCCGGGAGACCCGGGAGTACGTCAAGGCGATACTCGGCAGCCTGCGGCCGCGACAGAGTGAAAACTGACTCGCGCTAGCTGGCGGAGACCTGCTTCGCGCTGGGGATTTGCACCGGTTTGAGGTCGCCCATGAGGAGATGCAACAGGGCGAGCCCCGTCAGGTGGAAGCATCCCATCAAGAGAATCATCGGCGTGTAGCCGAAGTATTTCACCACCACCCCCGCTACGATGGCCGAGAAAATCGTGTTGCCGATCGCTCCCACGGCGCCGCCGAAGCCGACCACGGAAGCCACGGCGCCTTTCGGGAACACATCCGAGACAGTCGTGAACAGGTTGGCCGACCAGCCCTGGTGGGCCGCCGTGGCGAGGCTGACCAGCGCGACGGTGAGAACGATGTTGGGCGCGAACGCGGACATGGCGGCGATGGGCATGCAGCATGCGCACACGGCCAAGGCGGTCTTGCGCGCGCGTCCGGGAGCCCAGCCCCTGCGCATCAGGAAGCCGGAAAGCCAGCCGCCCGCCACGCTGCCGAAATCGGCCATGAGATAGATCACGGGGAGGGTCCAGGCGACTTCCTTCAGGCTGAGGCCCCGGGTGCGCTCCAGGAAGCTGGGAAGCCAGGTGAGATAGAACCACCAGACCGGGTCGCTGAAAAACTTCGCAATGGCAAAGCCCCAAGTCTGCTTCATGCGGATGGCGGCGCCCCATCCGATTTTCGGCGCGTCCGCTTCCTCGGCGGACGTATCGGAACGGATGTAGTTCAGCTCCGCGGCATTGGCCCGTTTGCTCTTTTCGGGGGAGTTATACGTGGAGAACCAGAGAGCGACGAGCAGGAACTGAAACAGCGCCGGCAACAGGAAACACATGCGCCAGCCCATGTGGAGGTACATGTAGGCCAGAATGGGCGGGCCGATCATGACGGCGATATTGGTGCCGGCATTGAAGATGCCGGTCGCGAACGCCCGGTCCTTCTTGGGAAACCACTCGGCTACGGCCTTGATCGCTGCAGGGAAGTTCCCCGATTCACCGAAACCTAGCAGCGCCCGCCAAAAGCCCATCTGAAATGCGCTGTTGGCCAGTGCGTGGCCGGCCGCCGCGATCGACCAGCAGGCGATCGATACGCCGTAGCCGATACGCACGCCAACCCGGTCCACAAACTTTCCAACCACCAGGAAGCCCACGCCATAAGCGATTTGAAACGCGGCGAAGATGTAGCCGTAATCGACATCGTCGTAGTGCAGGCTTTCGCGTATCCGCAAATCCAGCGTGGAAAGGACAATCCGGTCGAGGTAGTTGAACGTGGTCCCGAGAAGGAGGAGGGTCAGCACCCACCACCGGACCCGAGTCATGGAAGATTGCACCCCGCCATTATACGTTTGCCCTGCCGCCACGGACTACTTCTTGTACTTCTCCGAGCAGGCTGGGGAGCAGAAGTGCAGCACGCGCCCGTCGATAGTCTTCTTGACGGAGGTGGCGGTCGAGACGTAGGTGCCGCAAACGGGGTCGCGCTTCAGTTCACCGCTGGTGCGCGGTCCCCCACCGCCCGGCGGGGAATTGGGATCGGGCTCGAAGAGCGCGGCCGCGGCTTTGCCGATGACTCCGATGACCGACCGCAGGAGGGTAATGACGATAATCGCGAGAAGGATGTATAGGACAGCTCTGACCATGACGTGGGGCGTCCTGCAGGCGGACGCCCCATCCCTTCAGATTACTTCTTTTTGGACTTCTTGGCCGGGGCTGCGGCGGGCGCGTTCGGATTCGTGTAGGTCGTCTGGATTGTCGAATCGATGGTTTGGAGCATCGCCTGGGCGGCCGCCGCATTCTGCCCATTCGGAGCGAGTTTCAGATAGGTCTCGAAATGTTCCCTGGTGCCCGGCGGCGGAACGATCTTGCCGTCGGCGGTGGTTTCCGCCTTCGCCATCAGAGTCAAGCCGTACTGATAGTGCGCCTCGGCGTAGTTCGGATCGGCTTCAATGGCTTTCTTGAAGGCTTGGGAGGCTTCTTCGTTCTGGCCGGAGTTCACGAGCAAAGCGCCGAGATTGTAGTAATACTTTCCGGCGTTTGGCGGGTCGATCTCGGCGGCCTTCTGCAACTCAGCCTGGGCCTCCGGGAACTTGTTGGCGCGAGCCAGGGCCAGCGCGTAGTTGTTGTGGTAGCCGGCGTCGTTTGGATTCAGGGAAATTGCCTTGCCCCAGGCCTCCAGGCCCTGGTTCATGGTCGTTTCGCGGTCCGCACCCGTCTTGCTCTGTGCCAGTCCGATATAGGCATCTCCGAGGTGAGCCCAGACCACGTGTTGGTTGGGATCGATCTCGCTGGCCTTCACAAAGGATGCTACGGCCGTCTCGTACTGCTTTGCTTCGAGGGCCTGCATGGCGGCGTTGAAGGCATCATTCAGCGCCCTGTTCCTTTCCAGCGCCTTCTGGCGCTCCTTGGTGGCTTTTTCGAGGGCCGCGCGCTGCTCGGGGCTCAACTCGCGCGCCTGCTCCTCGGTAAGCTGTCCCGCTTCAGCGGCGCGAGCCAGAGCTTCCTGCCTCTTTTTGAGTTCCTGAAGGTTGAAGTTGACGACTCTCGGCTCCCCGAGGGTGGTTCGGATGTTTTGCACCTTGTCCACTTCCTTCCCGTTTACCTCGAGGGTGACGTCGTAAACTCCGATCTGTAGACCGCCGTAATAATACTCGCCCTTCTTGTTGGTCTTGACCCGGTAGTTGCCCCGGATGTCCTTACGCTCGATCTTGATTAAGGCGTCTCTCAACGGCTGGCCGTCCTCGCCCTTTACCTCGCCGCTAATAGCGGTGATCTGGGCAAAGGAAAGCCCTGCAAACAGTGTGAGCCCGCCGATTCCCCAAACCACTCGTTTCATTAACATTGCAGACCTCCACATCCTAATCGCGCTCCGTCACTTTTGAGCATACTACAAAGGCCTGAGTACGAGCCATAGGATTTCGGAAGCGAAGCCCGCCGGCGGGTTTGGGGCACGTGTACCGCACCGGCGGGCGCGCACATCTAAACCATTGAGCGGTGGTCTAGAATGAAGAGACCGGTTCATATTCAAGCGCGAATGGGCAGACTGCTGTTGTGGCTGTTGAGCGTGGGGATTGGTGTGGCCGCCGGAGCGCCCGGTCCACTGGAAAAGGCACGTGCACTCTACAACCGTGCCGAGTACGAAGCGGCGCTGGAGATCCTGGAGCAGATCCCCAGGAAAGGAGCCAGGGAGTACCTGCTGATGGGCCAGTGCCACTACATGCAGGGCGACGCGAAAAAAGCTTCGGAAACCTTTCAGAAGGCAGTGGATAGGGATCCGGGCAACGCCGAGAACTGGCTGTGGCTGGGCCGGGCGTACGGCCGGCGGGCCGAGACGTCCAGCTTTGTCACCGCCCCGTCTTATGCGACTAAAGCGCGCCGCTACTTCGAGAAAGCCGTGGAATTGGACCCCAACAACCCTGAGGCGCTAAGCGACCTGTTCGAGTATTACCTGGAGGCCCCGGGGGTGCTCGGCGGCGGGCTGGATAAGGCGGCCAAACTGGCAGAGCGCATCGGGAGAAACGATCCGGCGGAGTACCACTGGGCCCAATCGCGGCTTGCAGAAAAACGAAAGGAGTACCATAGGGCCGAAGAGCAACTGCGCCGGGCGGTGGAACTGGCGCCGCGGCAGGTCGGGAGGCTGATCGACCTGGCCAAGTTCCTTGCGCAGACCGGCCGCTACGAGGAGAGCGACGAGCTTTTCCGGAAGGCGCGGCAACTGGCCCCAGACGCCCCAAAGGTCCTGTTCGCCCAGGCGAGCGCGTTGATCCGCGCGAAGCGCAACCTGGAAGTGGCGCGGGAACTTCTGAAGCGATACCTGGCGTCCCCGCTCACTCCAGACGATCCACCGCGCTGGGAGGCCGAGCGGCTGCTGAAATCGGCGTCCTGAACCATGTTCGTCCATGAAGCCCTCCGTTTCAGCCTGAATGCGCTGAAAGTCAACAAAGTACGCTCCTTTCTCACCGCCCTGGGGCTGGTGATCGGCAACGCTTCGGTCATCTGGGTGGTGACGATCTCGCTGACCAGCCGGGACTACATTCTGGAACAGATCCAGGGGATCGGCTCGAACATCATTTACGCGCAGTACGCGATCGGCAATCAAACGACTTCGAGCCAGGTGGCCGCCGACTACGTGAAGATGGCCGACGTGGAGGCGGTCCGGCGGCAGCTTGGCGACCAGATCATCGCCGCCACCGGCATCATGCAGACGTTCACCGGGATCGTGGTGAACGGGCGCGAGCAGGAAATCCAGGTCAACGGATCGGATGAACACTACCGCAAGGTGCGCAATCTTGTGCTTCTATCGGGAAGGTTTTTGGATTCCAGCGACGTGGCGTTGCGGCAGAAAGTAGCGCTGCTCACCGAAAAGCTGGCAAACAGGCTGTTCGGGGGGCAGGACGCGGCGGTGGGGCAGGTCATCAAGATCCACGGACTGCAATTCACGGTCATAGGCACCTTTAAGGAGAAGGTCTCAAGTTTTGGTCTTTCCGAGCTGGCGGGAGAGAGCATCCTGATCCCGATCACCGTGATGAGTTACTTCGTTCCGGTGGAGCGGATTGACCCGATGTACGTGCAGGCGCGGAGCACGGCCGAGGTTCCGGCGGTAACCGAAGCGGTGCGGCAGATCCTGGAAAGCCGGCACCGGCCGGGCGCGAAATACCTGGTGGAGAATCTGACGGCGATTCTGGACGCGGCGAACAAAATCGCGCTGGTGCTTACGGCGGTGCTGGTGATGGTGTCCGCGATCGCGCTGGTGATCTCGGGCATCGGGATCATGAACATCATGCTGGTGACGGTGACCGAGCGGACTCGCGAGATTGGAGTGCGAATGGCGGTGGGCGCGGCGCGGCGGGACATTCTGCAACAGTTTCTGATGGAGGCGGTCGTGATCAGCGTGGCGGGAGGGCTGGCCGGGATCCTGATTGGGGTGGCACTGCCGCTGAGCGTGCGCTTTCTGATGCCGGAGGTTGAGATCCCGATTTCGAAATTGTCGATCGCGATCGCTTTTGTGGTTTCGTGCACGGTGGGGCTGGTGTTCGGGATGCTGCCCGCCAGCCGCGCAGCGCGGCTGAACCCGACCGAAGCGCTGCGCTACGAGTAGTAGCCCGGCGCCCCCGCTCAGCGCGGCGGCATCACCCAGCGAGCTTTATAAAGCCGTTCCCCCTTCAGCTCCAGAGTCCCGTCGGGATCCAGAAAACGCAGTGTTGCGGTCCACCAAAATCCCTCATCTGCCTTTGTCCACACGGTCTGTTTGGTTACCGGGTGGATCGTGATGCACTTTACATTGACGTCGTCCGCGAGCCGGGGGTGCGGCAAGAAGACGCGCTTCGTGCGGTCGAAGAGCCAACTGTGGCGCTCGGTGGTGACCGACAACAGATCGGTTCCGGGCACGGGCGAGAGGTCGTGGCCCCCGCGGTCAGGCAGCGTATATTCGGCGGTCATGACCAGTTCCGGCTTCTCGGTATCCCATTTCGCGAGGGTATAAGTGCGGAGCTGGCTTCCTCCCAGCACCCACAGCACCTGGCGCTTCTCGTCCCACACGACGCCGTGCCCGCTGCGCAGCTCAGTGTGGAATAGCGGCTCTCCGGATTTTCTCGAATCGAAAAGGACGAGGCTGTTGTTGAGCGGGCCTCTGCCGGTTGAGGACGCCACAGCAATCCGCCCGCCCGGCAGCATCTCCGCCGAATGCGCGCCGCTGGCGATCCCATAGAACAAGACCTTCCCCGAGGCCCGCTCCACGAGGGCCACGCCATCCGAGGAAGCGGTGATCAGGATGCGCCCGCCGTCGACCGGCTTGCACTCGTCCGTCGTCTTGAACTTATCGCGCATGGATTCCGGCAATTCCGGACGGTCCGCCGCCTTCCAACTCCACACTTTGACGGGCGGCTGGGCAGCCATGTCGAGGATGAACACTTCGTCCCACCCGCAAACGATCAACTCGCGAGAAGGCGCAGCCGGGGGGCCAGCGAGCAGGAGTACACCGGCAACGATTACGCAGCATGCCAACAGCCAACGGAAAATCTTCATGGTTGTCCTCTTCTGGCGTCACGGAAGCTGCGCAGCTTCGCACAGGACTTCCCAATAGCGCCTGGCGGCTTGCGCAGGCGCGTGATTCGCCGCGATGAAGGCGGCGGCGCGGCTGCCGATTTCGCGAGCCAGCCTCCGGTTCAGCGCCAAAAACATCATATATTGCATCAGCATTTCTTCTTCGGCAATGCCGCGGTGGACCTTTATGCATGCGGTTTCCGGAAACCGGGCCGTCTCCTCGCCCGCGGTGACGAGCACCGGTTTGCCGACGCCCATCAGCCTGATGCCGATGCCCGAGGTCTCGCCCGCCGCCGGCGCGCGCAAATTGATGCAGGCATCCACGGCGGCCGCGGCCGTCCAGAACTCGCGCTCCGGCAGGTGGTTTTTCCGCACTACGCCCGGGGCTTCGAAGAGGCCTGCCGCGGCGCGCGCGAGGTCGGGCGAGGCAAAATCGCCGGCGATCAGGAGCGCGGCGTCCACGCCGGTTTCCCGGAGCCGGGCGAAGGTCCGCATCACGGGCAGCAACCGCTTAGATTCGCGCAGGTGGCCGAACACACCGAAGAGAAACGTCCCGGGGGCGATTCCGTGCCGTGTGCGCCAGCGCATCGCCTCACACTCCGGGACGGGCTCGGGAGCGCGGAACAAGTGCGGGATCTCGACGACGCGTGCGGCCGGCGCGTGCGCCGTTACGATCCGCGCTGCCCCGGGGTTGTGCACCACCACCGCGCGGGACACCTCCGCCACGCGCCGCACCATTGCGTACCGGAAGTAACGCTCATCGTGAGCCGACCGCTTCCGCTCTTCCCACAGCTCGCAGGCCAACTCGCGGCTCCATGCGCCGTAGTTCCAGACGAATTCCTCGATATACGCTTCGCGAGAGAGCGTGCCCAGAAAGAAATGGTGCAGCACCGCGTCGTGCAGCACGATTACCCCGGGTTTCGAAAGCGCCAGCCGGTAAACGTCCGCGTGCAGTTGGTTGTTGCCGAGGTGGTAAAGGCAGACGTCGCCTCCGGGCTCGTTCACCTTGAGTTTCGAGAACGGGCGCAGCGCTTCGAGGAGCGCTGCTGCGTAATCGGCCACGCCGGTCGGCGAGGGCGGCAGAGGGGAGTGAAACCCTACGGTCACGCGCGTGTTCGGGAACCAAACAGCGCCGTGCCCACCCGGACATGCGTGGCGCCTTCCTCGATGGCTACCTCGAGGTCATGCGACATCCCCATTGAGAGCTTCGGCAGATTAAAACGTTCGGCGAGTTCCCGCAGGCGCCGGAAATAGGGCCGCGACTGCTCCGGGTCCTCCGACCATGGCGGCATGGTCATGAGTCCGGTGAGCCGCAGATTCGGGCATTCCCGTATCGCGTCGATGAGAGCGGGCAAGTCCTCGGGGGCGGCGCCGCTTTTGCTCTCTTCAGCCGAGAGCTTCACTTCGATCATGATTTCGAGTTCGCGCCCGGCCGCCGCGTCGAGCCGGCGGGCGAGTTTGGCGGAATCCACCGTCTCGATGGCGTCGAACAACTGCACCGCACGCCGGGCCTTGTTGGACTGCAAGTGCCCGATGAAATGAAAACGCGCCTCGGTGAGATCCTCGAGCTCGGGCCGCTTTTGTTCAAATTCCTGGACGTAGTTCTCGCCAAACACGCGCAGACCGGCGTCGTAGGCTTCCCGGATGAGTGAAGGGGGGAATGTCTTGGTGACGGCGATGAGAGTGATTTCGGAGCGGTCGCGGCCGGCCCGGCGGGCTGCCGCCTCGATTCTCCGTTCGACTTCCGCAATCCTTTCCCGCAACAGATCTATCCTAGCAACGGCTGGCGGACGGGCATCGTGGGCAGTACTCATTCGCCGCGTGCGACCTCGAAACGGCTGAGACTAGCCGCGTATTGGGAAACGCCCTGAAACAGGCACTCGGCCACCTTCTGCCGGTAAGCGGGTTTCATGAGCTGAGCTTCGTCGCTGGGGTTGCTCAGAAAAGCGATCTCGGTGAGCACCGACGGCATCTCTGCTCCGATGAGGACGATGAATGGCGCCTGCTTGACCCCACGGTCCTTCGCTTTGCCTTTCCAGAGGCCGTTTTGCAAAGACCTTTGAATGGCCGTCGCGAATTCCCGCGATTCCTGGATCTTTTCCTTCAGAGCAATCTTCTTGATCAGGCTCTGCAACTCGTAGATCGACTTCTGCGACGTGGCGTTCTCGCGGGCGGCCACTTCGAGAGCGTCAGCCGAGGTAGTGAAGTTCAGGTAGAAGGTTTCCGCGCCCGAAATGCGGGGCGAACGGGAGGCATTGGCATGGATGGAAAGGAACAAATCGGCGCGGTGCTCGTTGGCGATTTTGGTGCGGTCCTCAAGCGAAACGAAGGTATCGTCCGTCCGGGTGTAGATGACTTCGCTGCCCAGGCGTTTTTCGATGAGTTCCCCGAGGCGTTTGGCGATGTCGAGAACAAGGGTTTTCTCCTCGAGCCCTCCGGGGCCGATGGTGCCGGTGTCGTGACCGCCGTGGCCCGGATCGAGGACGACGCGATCGAGTTTCAGGCCAAGGGCGCGGATCAGGGAGCGGCGTCCTGTGCTGTCTGCTTTGGCGGCGACCGCCCTTTCCGGCGGCGCCTTGCGTTCGGCAGCGGGCGGCGACTGCTTCTTGGCCGCGGCGGCGGGCGGTGCAGGAGGTGGGGGCGCGGGCGCGCCGGAGGAGGGAAGAGGCTTGGATTCCTGGACGCTTGCGGCGGCTGCCAGCGGCGGGGGCTCGGCCAGCGTCTTGGGCTCCGCGCTGGGGGCAGGCGGAGGGCTCAGCGGCCGTTCCGGCGCGGGGACGGGTTTCGCCGGGTCCTCCATCGAGCGGCTGCCAGTGACGCTGCGGACGGGCGGGCCGGTTCGCAGCGCGCCGGGCATCCGCAATTCAACGATGATGCGGTTGGGGTTCCTTAACTGAGAGAGAGAGTACTCGACGGGGGCGGCCAGATCGAGCACAACCCGCGTGACCCTGGGCTGCGTGAGCGCGATGCGAATCTGTTTCAACAGAGGATCGCCGACCGGGATTGTCTCGACGCCCCGCTGGCCCCGCTGGGGGAGCGCGTCGAGGTCGATGAACAGGCGGTCCGGATCCGGTATCCGTTCGCAGCGGTAATCCACCTCGCCGCTGGTCTCGATCGCGACCCGTGTGACGTCCCCTACCGACCAGAAGCGAACCGCGGTGATCCTGCTCATCTGGGCCAGTAGCGGCGCCGAGAGCAGCAGCGCTACAGGTACAGCGGAGCAGAGTCTTCTCATGACGCCGGACGTGTACGGATGTGAAGCCTGCCTTGTGAATCTATGTAATATTCGAGCGGCGGATATGGAGGCTCCTGGGCGTTCGCTGAACGGCCTTTCGCCTCGGCCGCACGCCTCGCCTCTTCATACATTCTTCCAACTCGCTCGACGTATTGCCTGGTTTCGCGATAGGGCGGCACACCGCCGTGTTTGATTACCGCGCCCTCACCGGCGTTGTAGGCCGCCAGGGCCAGCCGGGGGTCCTCATCGCCGAAAACAGTGAGCAGGTACTTGAGATAACGCACGCCGCCATCGATGTTCTGGAGAGCGTCGAAACTATCCTTGACGTTCAGCCGGCGGGCGGTCGCCGGCATGAGTTGCATCAATCCGCGGGCGCCCTTCGGAGAAACCGCAAGCGGGTTGTAATTGCTCTCGACCGCGATCACGGAGCGGACCAGCAGCGGGTCAACCTGGTAACGTTCCGCGGCCTCGTCAACGTAATCGGACACGGCCTCGCGGACCACCTCGGAAACCGACGCGCCGCTTGCAGCGCCGGGCGCCACCGTCACCGTACGGACCAGCCGTCCGGTCTTGGGGTTCGGGCGAACCACGGAGTTCAGTTTGGCCGCGCGCTCGGCCGGCTGTGCGGACAGAAGAACCGCCGCAAAGCCTGTACACACGAGCTGGAAACAAATCCGCATGCCTTTGTTTACAACATTCTACTCCCAAAAACGGGCGTCTGAGTGATAAAAAACGCAACCAAGCGTTCGGCGCCATCGCCGCGGGCCTGGCGAAGGCATCACGGGCCTGATCCTCTGTATCGCCAATGTTATCATTTTTCCATGGAGCAAGACGGCCGGCAGGCAGGCCGGGCCGGGTTCGTCCTCGTGGGCGGAAAAAGCTCGAGGATGGGGCGCGACAAGGCGCTGCTGCCGTACGGCGGCGCCAGCCTGGCGGAACATATCGCGGCGCGGGTGAAAACCGCAGCCGGTTCCGCGACTCTGGTGGGGAATCCGGGACTTTTCGGCGACTTGCGGTATCCGGAGATTCCCGACGTGCGTCCCAACTGCGGCCCGCTGGGCGGCATCGAGGCCGCGCTGCGACACTCGCCGGCGCGCTGGAACCTGATTGTGGCCTGCGACATGCCTTCCCTCACGGTGGAGTTCCTCACCCGGCTTCTCGAGGAAGCGGAAGCCCGGGGCAGCCGGTGCCTGGTTCCGGTTTCCCCAGGAGGAAGACCCGAGCCGCTGTGCGCCGTGTGGGACCGCGGCTGCCTCGATACGGTGTCCCGGCTCCTGGACAGCGGGGTGAGAAAGATGACCGAGGCGCTCGACGCTGTCGGCGCGGTGTACGAGCCCCAGGTCGAACCCGCCTGGTTCGAGAACCTGAACACACCGGATGAATTGGCGCGTCACCGCCCGGCTTCCCCAAACCTGGTGAGAGGGAAGAGCCGATGAGTGAGTCCTATCCGCACTACATCGAATTCCGCCACGTTCATAAGACGTTCGATACCCCCGTTTTGGTCGATGTCAGTTTTCAAGTAAACGCGGGCGAGACGGTGGCCATTATCGGGCGCAGCGGCGTGGGCAAATCGGTCACCCTGGCCCACATCATGGGGTTTCTCAAGCCGGACAGCGGGCGGGTCATTGTGGCGCACGAGGACATTACGGATTATCCGGAGCCCGAATTAAGGCGTATACGGCGCAAGGTGACGATGGTGTTCCAGTCCGGTGCGCTGTTCGATTCGCTGACGATCGCCGAAAACATCCTGTTTTCGCTGGAGCTCCGGGAGGACTACGACGAGGAGAACAAGCTGGAGGTGGTGAACGGCTTGCTGCGGATGGTGGACCTCGAGGAATACGCGGACGCCTATCCCTCAGACATCTCCACGGGTTACAAGCGCGCGGTGGCGATCGCGCGCGCGCTGGCCGCGCAGCCGGAGTGCGTCCTCTACGACGAGCCAACGACTATGGTGGACCCCATCATGTCGGACCACATCGCAAGTCTGATGCTGCGGTTGAAGCACCATTTGCATCTCACGTCGATCGTTGTGACGCACGATCTTGACCTTATGCGGCGCGTCGCAGACCGCGTCGTGTTCCTCCACGAAGGCCGGGCCATCTTTTCCGGTCCGGTGGCGGAACTGGAGAACGCCGACGATCCCAATATTCAGGAATTTCTGGCGCTTGACCGGGTCTAGCTAGCTCCCGAAAACGCGGCGTTTCCAGCCGCTTAGAGTGTGTCCGATCCGCTCGAAGAAGCCCGGGCCGGTTTGCGGGGATTCGGTCTCCAACGCCGGCTGCGGCTCCGGTTGCAGAGCCGGGGCCGCGGGGTCGTATTTCTGAGTGTCTATGAGCACAACGCGGTAGGTCTGAAAAGCATAGGTTTTGCGCCAGCGGACGCCGGACTCGTCCTCCAGGATCAGAGAAAACTTCGGGGCCTCTTCCGGGCCGGACGGCACGGCTTTCCCCGGCTGCACCTCGACGGGAAAGTATCCCTTGAGGTTTCTGGCGATATAGGCGGTCTCGTAGCGGCGCCGGCGCGTGTTCCAGATGAAGTAGCGGAAGCTGTCGAACTGGTAGGGCTGGCGGACTTTCGAAAGCGTGGTCCAAAGCCAGTGATGCCGGACCTGGTCGCCGTTTGGGACATCGGCCATCGCGAAGTACGAGGTAATCCGGTGCCCTTCGGAGTACTGAGCCACTTCATCCGGGATGTTCATGCGCAGCATATTGGTGAGCGCCCAGCCGGCGCGGCCGTTGGAAAGGCGCACCAGGGTCCAGTCGTCGACGGGAACGGGCTTGGCCGGCTCGGGAGGGGGAGGCGGAGGTTCCCTCTCCACTGTGGTTTTCGACAGCTCCAGCCAGTCTTGGGGCGGTTTGGGAGCCGGCGGCATAGGCGGCGGAGGCACGCGCGGTTTGGCTGCCGGCTTGCGAGGCCTCGGCTGCGGTGGGGGCGGCTTTGGGAAGAGGTCCGGGGGTTTATAGGGAACCCGCGGGGCGAGCGCGACATCCACAACGTCGACCAATTCCCCGGCTGTGATCTGGTGGATGCTGGGCGCCGAGCGATGGGGCTCGGTATGGACGTTCAACGGCTCGTAAACGGTCGCAGCGCCGTGGGACGGCAGTTTGCGCGCCCGTTCCGCGAGCCGGTCAAGCTCTTCCATCTGGGCGGGGGTCATGAGCTGCCGCATGTCCGTCCAGCCCTGCTTGCCGTCGGCGGTCCGCACCAGAACGAAGACCCGCCGCCGGCGGATAATCCCCACCCTGTCGCCATGCTTGACGGTGGCCGTCACGGCGGACCGGGGATCGATTTCCTGGCGCAGGTTGAGAGTCGCCGGACCCACGAAAGCCACGGCAAGCTCCCGAGGTTCCTCGGGACCGGAAGCACAACCCACCAGCCCGATCAGAAAGAGCGCCAGAACCGCAGCAGAGGACGTTGCAGAGAATGAGGCCGACACTGCTTCATTTCCCAGTTTAGCGCGGCGATTCGGGCAGCCAAACCCAGGTCCCCGAGGCGGCCTGCAGCCGGCGCCGCCGGTGCGGTAGTCGTTCCCCGGTAGCCCGATGGCGCCAGTGACGCCATAATCATTCCCTCTAGCCCGCCGCCGATGGCGCCGTAATCATTCCTCTGTGGTCCGGTGCCGCGCGTAGTGCCATAATCATTCCGATGACAAGAACAATCGCTGTGGCATTGCTGGGCTTATTCGCGGGAGTTTTACCGGCAGCCGACTTCCCCCAGACCGAGATTACGAATGGCCCCATCCGGGCGAAGATCTATCTGCCCGACGCGCAAAAAGGGTTCTACCGCGGCACGCGCTTCGACTGGTCGGGTGTCATCTTCAGCCTGCAATACAAAGGGTTCGATTTTTACGGACCGTGGTTCGACCGGACGGCGCCAGACATTCGAGATTTTATTTACGACGGTCCGGACATTGTCGCCGGGCCGTGCAGTGCCGTCACCGGCCCCGCCGACGAATTTCGCCCTCTCGGCTTTGACGAAGCGAAGCCAGGCGGCACGTTTGTCAAAATCGGCGTGGGCGCTCTCAGGCGGCCCGACGATGCCGAGTACAGCAACTACCGGCTGTATGAGATCGCCGACGGGGGCAAGTGGGCCGTCCGGCAAGGCCGCGATTTCATCGAATTCACGCAGCAGCTCTCGGATGCCTCATCCGGGTACGGCTACTCGTACCGCAAGGTCGTGCGCCTTATTCCCGGCAAGCCGGAGATGGTTCTGGAACACAGTTTAAGGAACACGGGCAGCCGCCCGATCCGTACCAGCGTCTACAACCACAACTTCATCGTGATCAACAAGCAGCGGACGGGTGAGGGGTTTGTGATCACCGTTCCGTTCCAGATCCGGACGCCGCGCCCGCCCAACCCGAAGCTGGCCGAAATTCGCGGAAACCAGATCGTGTACTTAAGGACGCTGGAGGGCCGCGACGTCGTCAGCGCTCAGATCCAGGGATTCGGCGACACCGCGCGTGATCACGAGATTCGCGTTGAGAACAGGAAGCTGGGCGCGGGCATGAGGATCGTTGGCGACCGCCCCCTGATGAGCTTCAACTTCTGGTCGATCCGGTCCGTGGTCTCGCCGGAGCCTTTTGTCGCCATCGACATCGCGCCTGGCAGCGAGTTCACCTGGAAGAACGCCTACACCTATTACACCCTGCCGTAGGGTGAGCGCCGATTCCACGGCTCGGGAAAGAGCCTCGTAGCTCATCAGGCCCGGGTGGTAAAGGCGGACGATGCCCTCGGCATCGAGGAGCACCAGTGTCGGCGTGGTGCTTGCGCCGTATTGTTTGAAATTTTCCTCGCTCACCGGTACGGGCATGTCCTTCAAACCGGCGTATACACTCCGCCGCACCTCGTCAATGTACTTGAGTTCTTCTTCCGGTGAAGCTTCCTCGCCACGCCTGGTGTAGCCGTAGCGCTGCGTCGGGCCGACAATAGTGAGCCCGCGGCCGCCGTATTCGGATTGCAGCTTTACCAGCGCGGGAACCAGCGCCTTGCAGTCGGGGCACCAGTGGGCCCAAAAATACAGCAGCACCACGCGCCCCTTGAGCGCGTTTAGCGGAACCGGCTTTGGCCCCAGCCATTCGGCGATGTCGAGCGGCGGCGCAGGCTTGCCTTCCAGCGTCAACAGGTTCAGATTCTTCTGTATGCGGGTGCGAATCGAGGTGTCCCGCCAGGCCTCCAGCTCGCGCTGAAGGAACGCGACTGCGGCGGAGCGCTCGCCGCGTTCGGCCAGAACGTTTGCCTGAACTTCTATGGAAGCGCCGAGCGCGATCGGCAGGTGTTTGTCGTCGTCGAGTTTGCGATTTTTCAACTGCTCCAGCGCGAGTTTCCGCGTCTCGGCGGCGTAGGCTTCGGCCTTGTCGAACTGCTTCGCTGCCAGCGCGCCCCGCCCGAGCCAGGAGTGCGCTTCGATCATTTCCGCCGTGACGCCGTTCGCCTGGCGGTAGGTCTCGATGTGCTTCTCCGCGAGCGCAAAGTCGCCGCGCGCGATGGCGGCCCGCACGTCGGCAACTATGGCGGCGGACGCCGCCGTCAACTGCGCGAAGAACACAAGCGAGACCTTCAGCGCGTTCATGTGGAGGCTATTTTCTTTAAGAGCTCTTTGGTGTACGCGATGCTAACTTCCAGGTCCTCGCGCTCTCGCGCGGCCGCGTCCTCCCTCGGAACGCGAGGCGGCGCCGGGCGCGGGGTCCCCTTCTGAACCAGGGCCACGAAGCGGGCGAATTCCCAGGCCGGCATGTTACGGTACGCCTCCCAGAACTTCGGGTCGTGGTAGTTGAACTCGCGCGGTCCGGTGACGATGATTTCCAGCGACAGCGCCTTGCCGGGGCACAGCTCCGCGTACTTGCGGACGTAATCGTCGATGCCGATATTGCCTTCGCCCATGCGCGTCCAGGCGACCGCAGCGCCGTTCGGCGTGGCCCATACGGCGCTATCGCGCACGTGGCTTGTCAGGACGTAGGGCGCCAGCGTTTCCAGCGTGAGGTGCGGGTCTTCAATCGCCCACACCGGGTTGCCCGAGTCCAGGCAGGCGCCGACGAAGTCCTTGCCGGCCTCCTCGATCAACATTTTCATCTCGCGCGCCTGCATGTCACCGGCGTGGTTTTCAATCGCGATCTTCAGCCCGGCATCCATCACGCGCGAGCGCACGGCCCGCAGCACCTTCACGGTGCTCTCGATATTGCCCTCAATGCCGAGGGGAGGCTGCCGGTCGGCCGAACTGCCCAGTACACAGCGGATGATCTTGGACCCGACCACGTTGGCCGCGCGGATCATTCTGGTCAATTGCTCTTCGGCCGTCCCGTCCGCGGCTCTGAACATCTTGGAGGTGGGGCAGATCGACATCATGCCGATCTCGATTTCGATGCCCAACTTTTCCGCGTGGGCGCGCACACGCTTCAGGTGCTCCTCTTCCAGGCCGCCGATGAACCGGATTTCGCTGAAGTGGACGACCTCGACACCGTGCTTTGCGCAGTAGTCCAGGTATTGAAACGGAGTCCACTTCTGGGAACGGATGCTGAACAGGTCTACCCCGAATTTCACGCGGGGGGCAGGCGCCGGGGAAGCAGAAGACGCAAGGGCGCCCAGACTGGTGGCCAAAAACGTTCTCCGGTGCATTCCGATATTCTATACCGGAATCGAAGGCCCTCCTCCGCACAGCGGGTTCAGGCAAGGGCGCCCTTTGCACGCGGCGGGGAGAGCCTTGATGAGTCCGCGGTCTTGCGTAACAGCAAGATTACAATTCCCACCCTGGCCTATATTCGCGGGTGAGGTATTTGTTGGCGTCCGCCGGGCTGGTGATCTTCATGTTTGCGCTGTCGTAGAGCACTTTGACGGGCGCCGGATAAACCCGGACTCCGCTCTTCACTTTCCCGGCGCGCAACGCCACTGCCGCGAGGCACACGGTTTCGGAAATCGGCCCTGCGTTCACGAAGTCACCTGGAGAGCGCTCGCCTCCTTTGAAAGCTGTGATCCACAGGTCGTTGGCAGGGCTGGGGGTCATGGCCGAGGGGGAACTCCTGGCCTGCCCCGCACCCGCACCGCGCGGGCTGGCAGGCGTCTCCCGCCACAGCGGCTCCGAGCCTTTTTCTGTGATCAGGAGGGGCGTGCGTCCCGCTGCCAGAATCTTGCCCTTGTCGCCCACGTAGAGCAGTCCGCCGGGCGGCAAAGGAGCGGGATCCGAATCCAACTCTGGGATCCGCGGCTGCATCCCGCCGTCGTACCAGAACAGGCTGAGCGGCTGCATCCCCGGCGGAGGCGCGAACTCGAAGTGGATCATACTCGCAGTTGGGAACGCGAAGTCGTTCTCGACCGGATTGGCCACGTGGTCGATGACGTTGCAGGTGTGCGTGGACCAGGCTCGCGCGCTGATGGGCGGGCCCATGTTCAGCGCCGTGAACACCGGCCACAGGCTGTAGATTCCGACGTCGGCGATGGTCCCGCCGCCAAACTCGTACCAGCCCCGGAACACCATGTGTGTGTAACAGGGATGATAGGGACGATCCAGCGCCGGCCCCAGCCACAATTGCCAGTCCATGCCCGGCGGCACCGGCGGCCTGTCCTTGGGCAACTCGGTATATTGCGGCCACACCGGCCGGTCGGTCCAGTTGTGGATCTCCCGAAGGTTGCCGATGACGCCCTCCTTGATTGCCGCGATGATCCGCTCGGTCGAGCTCGCCCCGCTGTAGGCCATGAAGTGCGTCGGCACATTCATCTGGCGGGCCGTTTCGATCACCAGCCGTGCCTCGTTCATGCGGTTGGCCAGCGGCTTGTGCATCAGGACCGGCTTCTTCAGCTTCATAGCCGCCACGCTGATATGCGCGTGCAGGTGGTCGGGCGTCATGATCTTGACGCAGTCGACATCCTTCTCCTTAGCCAGCAACTCGCGAAAGTCGTTGTAGGCGGTGCACCCTTTGTAATTCTCGTAGCCCTTCTGTTTGGCGTAGTAGGTTTCCACCACGTACTGAAACTGGTCCCGCCCCGCGCGCACGCCGGTATCGCCTTCCCCGTAGTTCGGCTGCTCCAGCACTCTGCGGATTTGGCTGCGGATAGCGTACTTGCCCCAGTCCAGATAGTCCTGGCTGTCCTTTACGACGTCGCAGCAGGCAACGATCTGAATGCGCGGATCCTGAAGCAGGCCGGCCACTAGTTCGCGCGTGCCCTCGGTACCACAGCCGATGTGGGCCATGGTCAGCTTGTCGCTGGGTGGAACAAAGCCTTGCCCCCCTAGTACGTGCCTCGGAACAATGGTGAAGGCGCCGGTGACCGCGGCGGTCCCCACGAAGTCTCGGCGATTGATTTTGGATTTCACTCAGTCCTCCGTGACCTTTTTCGCTTGAATGTCCGAGCGCATCCTGCGGTGCCTGCGAAGCGCCAGGTTGCCTGGATGCGCGGCGCTCAGAAGCAGCGCCAACCGAAGAAGGGTTTTTCCTGCTATCCCTTTCTTTCGGCCAACAACTTGCGGAGATTCGCCAGGGACTGCCGCACGGATTCCAGCGGTGTCGTGGGATAGCTCTCCTGCTCGACGATGTGCCACTGGGTGTCGCCCACCGTCTCCGCGGCGTTGAAGATCTCCTGCCACTTCAATGTGCCTTCGCCGAGCAGCACGTCCCGCCGGTCTGGCGCGTAGTCGTTCATGTGCATGCTGACGGTTCGGCC
>Ga0209508_1000061_pt1 | contig 129185 bp, 120 predicted proteins | sample AD_UKC129_MetaG_FD_184427 | JGI IMG/M metagenome (GOLD analysis project Ga0209508, IMG submission 184427) | Active sludge microbial communities of municipal wastewater-treating anaerobic digesters from Canada - AD_UKC129_MetaG (SPAdes) (version 2) | ecosystem: Engineered > Bioreactor >...
TCCCTCATTATCCTTGTAGAATGATTCAAGTCAGCCACTTGAGCAAGCTGTTTAGGTGTCCCCCCTTCAGGCCAAGTTTCTCTTTGCGCATTCATATACAGAGGCAATAAGTGTGCCATACCAGGGGTAACAGGGGTAATTCGAGGGAAAGGCCAAATAAACAAGGATTATTAGATGATGTTAAAAATACGAAACATTTTCACCCCAAGCATCGCTGCAAGACTTGCATGCAGTTTTGCATGGAACTTACTAATTAACACCAGATAGAAGTGGTATATTGCTTCCGTGCATGTGGTTGGGTTTGGGAATAGGAAGGGATGATGTTAAAATAGAAGGCAATTAAACTTGCCGATCCTGGAAAAAACGAGATTGCCTCTAAATCGGCCTGCTTGCTTTATGAGCCCGGAAAAAGGATTTCCCGAATTACCGGGTCGAATTAGTAGTAAAATAGTTTTTTGAAAGGTGGGATACTTGTGTTGAAGATCTTGGTAGCAGATAGGGAAATAAAATACACTGGTAAGGAACTGACTCCTCACTGGATATACCGCAACTTTGACCTGCGGGGAGATGCTGCGGTTGCCTTTGTCGGCCCGGCCCAGGTGGATGTTGATGATATGGTGGATCTGACCAATGTCAAAGAACAGGGTTATATTTCTTCACCATCAATGCTGAACTTTATCATCGAACACTTTTCTACTGATTTGGAACTGGCAGTGTACAGGCAGCGTTTATTTCTAACCTGTATAAAAGAAGAATTGGAATTATTTGAAGTACCCGTAGCCCGAGTAGGGGATAACCTATATATTAATAGGAAGAAACTGTCCGTATCCATTGCCACTTGTTCCACCGTATCCACTTTAATCCATGTGGGATTAAATATTACTACCGAAGGAACACCGGTAAAGACTGCTGGTCTGGAGGAAATCGGCATTAAGGACGTAAAGTCCTTTGCCCAAAATGTATTAAGGCGTTATCAAAATGAACTGGAGTTAATTTACCTGGCTCGCTGCAAAGTAAGAGGTATCACTGTGGAAGGCTGATAAAGCTGTATCTTCTTCAACCCATCCCTGCTCTTTAAGGGTTGGATACTTCTAACCTGGTTTACTTGTAAATGCATACTGCTTCCACTACAATTAATTGGGAAGGAGAGTCACCATGGATGAGCAACAGGACAAGCTAGAACTGATTGCCAGTAAAACGTTTAAGGCTAACCCTGAATTAGTCTACATTATTGATTTTTTGAATAAAACCTTGAAATACAAACATATAATGTTTGGATTGACCAAGGAAAGGGACAAAGACGAGATGACCATCAATATTTACGAATTTTAATGGGGTGGGTTATGAACAAGGAAATAGGGAATTTTATAAAAGAAACACTCAGCATAATAGTAATAGCATTCATTCTAGCTATGATTCTGAGAACTTTTGTTATTGAAGGCAGGATTATACCCAGCGGCTCAATGTTACCCACCATCCAACTGCAGGATCGGGTTATGGTAAATAAATTTATCTATTATTTCACAGAACCCCAGCGGGGAGATATTGTAGTGCTGGAACCTCCAGAGGTTTTGAACACCAACCAGGACTATATCAAGCGAGTGATAGGCTTGCCCGGAGAAACCATCGAGATCAAAGACGGCAAAGTATATGTTGACGGGAAAGCTCTTAACGAACCCTATTTAGCCGAACCCATTGCCTACGAGTTTGGACCCGTAGTAGTTCCGGAAAACAGCCTGTTGGTACTGGGAGACAACCGCAATCACAGTTTTGACAGCCATTACTGGAATGCCTGGCTGACTAGAGACCGGGTCAAAGGAAAGGCTTTTCTGACATACTGGCCCCTGAACCACATTAAACTCCTGGAGCGGGGTGTATCTTTTCAAGAATGAGGATATTGCTGACCAATGACGACGGGATTCACGCCCAGGGTATTCACAGCCTGGCGCGGGAACTTAGCCATATAGCAGAATTATATCTGGTTGCCCCTGACCGGGAAAGAAGCGGAACCGGTCACTCCATTACCGTATTCGAACCAATAAAAGCCAGCCCGACTAGAGTACCCGGGGTAAAAAAGGCCTGGATCATTGGCGGGACACCGGTGGATTGTGTGAAACTGGCTCTGGCTCGTCTGATTGAAGAACCCATTGATTTAGTGGTATCTGGTATAAACCACGGGCCGAACCTGGGAACTGACGTGTTGTACTCGGGAACTGTCTCAGCGGCAGCCGAGGGAGTAATTATGGGGTGTCCTGCCCTGGCAGTGTCTTTGAATACTGAGGGTGGTGATGCGGATTTTACCACAGCGGCCAGGTTTACTCGCCGAATGATAAGGGTGATTATGAAAGAAGGCATTGAACCAACCACTTTAATCAATGTAAATGTGCCGGCTTTACCGGAAGACCAAATCAAGGGCATAAGGATAACCCGCCTGGGGGTAAGGAATTACGACAATTTGTTTGAAGAGAGAAAAGATCCCCGCGGGAATACCTACTATTGGATGGGCGGAGGAGTTGTGGAAGAGGACCAGGATCCAGAGAGTGATGTAGTTGCTGTGCAAGAAGATTACATAAGCATTACTCCCATCCATCTGGATTTAACTGATTATCGGCTTATAGACACTTATAAAACTAACTTTGTACGATATTTGTCCAGTTGGAGAGCAGCTAATGATAATAGTAAGTCTAATAATTAATACTATCATTATGTTCCTGGTATTGAACCTTGGTTATATCCGCAAGAAACGGCAAGATCCTAACTACCCGGACAAGCCCTTTAGTCATCTGGTATTGTTTCCCTTGGCTTTAGGTATTGTCTTTACCCTGATAGTAGATGGGTTTAAAGGTGTTATCATTTACCAACTGGCTCTGTTTGCCGCCGCTGCCTTGCTCTTATATTGGATCTTTTACGTTTTGATACCCCGCAAGTGATGGAAAGGCAGGGATGAAAAAATCTTTGCTACTTACGGGAAATTATAGTACCATTTTTACAGTTATGTTTAAACGGAGGAGGTCATTTGATGAAGGTTTACCCAAGCGGTAGTATTCGAAATGTCGCTTTAGTAGGTCATGGAGGTACGGGAAAAACCTCACTGGCAGAAGCGATGCTTTTTAACACTGGAGCCACAAAACGGATGGGGAAAGTAGATGATGGTAATACCGTCAGTGACTATCTGCAGGAGGAAATTAAACGCAAGATTACTATCAGCAGTTCCTTGGTTCCGTGTGAATATAGAGACCATAAAATAAATGTGATCGACACTCCTGGTTATGCCGATTTTTATTATGAAGTGGTTGGGGCTATGCGGGTAGTTGACAGCATGGTAGTAGTAATGTCCGCCACTGCTGGAGTAGAGGTTCAGACCGAGATTATTTGGGAAGACTTTCCGGACATCCCCAAGTTGGTATTTGTAAATAAAATGGACCGGGAGCATGCCAACTTCTACAAAGTTTTAGACCAGATGAAAGAGATGTTCTCCGACAATATTGTGCCGGTACAACTCCCCATTGGAGCTGAAGACAGCTTTAAAGGTGTAGTTGATCTGATTAAGATGAAAGCCTATACTTTTGAAGCCGGTTCCGGCAAAGCTACTGAAACCGAAATACCTGCCGATCTAAAGGATGAAGCTGAGAAATATAAGGAAGCTCTTGTCGAAGCTGCTGCTGAAGCCGATGATGATTTGCTGGCCAAATACCTGGAAGGGGAAGAATTAACCGACAGTGAAATCCTCAAAGGCATAAAGGAAGCTTGCCAGAAAGGATCAGCTGTGTTTGTATTTTGTGGAGCAGCTTTATCCAATATAGCCGTTACCCCGTTAATGGATTTTATTGTGGATTGCGGAGCAACTCCTGACCGGCATCCATTTGTGGCGGGTAAAAATATGGCCTCCGAACCTATGGCTGCCCAGGTATTCAAGACTATAGCCGACCCCTATATTGGCCGCCTGAACATGTTCCGCCTGTTTACGGGTACTATGAAATCTGATTCAGTAGTCTACAATTCCACTAAAGAAAAGGAAGAAAGAATTGCCCAGATATTAATTATGACCGGTAAGGAGCAGGCGGGTGTACCTGAGCTGTTTGCCGGAGATATTGGAGCAGTTGCCAAGTTATCGGTAACAGGAACTGGAGACACCCTGTGTACCAAAGCTAATCCGATAGTTATGGATGCAATCCAGTTCCCAGAGCCTACCCTCAGTGTAGCCATAGAGCCCAAGAGTAAAGGTGATGAGGACAAACTCAGCGGCGCTGTCCAAAGGATTTTGGAAGAAGATCCCACGGTCCGGCTGGAAAAGAACTCTGAAACCAAGCAAACTATTCTGACGGCCATGGGAGATACCCACATAGATTACATTATAGAAAAGTTAACCCGCAAATACGGAGTTGATGTGGTTCTCCGGGATATGCGGATACCCTACCGGGAAACCATTCGTGCCACAGTTGAAGCGGAAGGCAAGCATAAGAAACAAACTGGTGGACACGGTCAATACGGCCATGTATGGATTAAATTTGAACCCTATCCTGATGGAGAATTTGCTTTCGAAGAAAACGTTTTCGGCGGAGCGGTTCCCCGCAACTTCTTCCCTGCTGTGGAAAAGGGCTTGTTAGAAGCTATGGAAGAAGGGGTTCTGGCAGGTTATAAGGTAACCAATATCAAAGCCACTTTGTATGATGGTTCCTACCATTCCGTGGACTCTTCAGAAATGGCTTTCAAACTGGCTGCTCGCCTTGCCTTCAGAAAGGGAGTTGAAAGCGCTAAGCCAGTACTGCTGGAACCTATTATGAATGTGGAAATTCTGGTTCCCGATGCCTTTATGGGTGACATAATCGGGGATTTGAACACCAAACGAGGCCGGGTTTTGGGAATGGAACCTTCCGGCAATAAACAATTGATCAAAGCTCAAGTTCCTCTGGCTGAGATGGCTCGGTATACCGTAGACCTGAAATCTATTACCCAAGGCCGCGGTAAATTCAAGATGGAGTTCTCCCATTATGAAGAAGTACCCGCGCAAATCGCTGAAAAGATTATCGAGAGAGCCAGGAAGGAAAGGGAAGAAAAAGAGAAATAAGAGTATGGTTGCCGAGCAAAAAGGGCCGCGGATGCGGCCCTTTTTACATACGCTCCATTACTTTTGCCAATAAGGGATCGGGGTTAGGTTCAGATATTTGCAACACTACAATATGTATTTCCCGGGTGGGCAACTGCTGGTTTAGTTTCGTCAAATAATAAACCGTAAACAATAGAGTATATAGACAACAACCCAGGGAAAAAAGGTAGAATAAATTATGAGTTAGCCTTAAGCCCAGGCACGCTAGAGATAACAGCAGGCCTGAGATTACTGCTGTAGCAATCAGAGAGCAGCACTGCAGACGGTTCATAGGTCCTCCTGAAATGGTTTTTTATGGATTATTGACAATTTAGCCTCGTATATTACCTGCTGCTCGGGAAAAGTATCACGCCTAATGATTAATAAAAAGGGGGAGCCCAGGGATAGGAATGATTATGGAAAACATAAACACCTGGCTGAATACAACTTACTCATTAACCAAGTATTGGTTAGTGGATAATTGGCAATCCATATTGGGAGCAGTTCTTATAGTTCTGCTATTTGCCCTGCTGCGCAAATATGTGGTGAAGTACGTATTTAAGTGGATACGCAGGTGGACAGCTGATAATGACAGCTCTTATCAGACTATAGTGGACGCAGTGGAAGCGCCCCTCAGGATGCTGGTACTGGTGCTGGGAATTTTCCTGGCCCTGCGCTTACTGCCCTTGAGTACGGCAGCTGATGCCTTTATATTAAAGATATTTCGATCGGTCCTTATTTTGATAATTGGATGGGCTTTTTACCGGGGCAGCAGCTCTGAGTCCATAATATCGCAGAAGGTCAGGGAACGGTTGGACGTGGATGATATAGTGTCGCCGGTATTGTCCAAACTGGTGCGCTTTATTGTAATTGCCTTGCTGGTGGTGATGATTGCCAATGAATGGGGCTATGATATCAACGGGTTCATCGCTGGATTAGGATTGGGAGGATTGGCTGTTGCCCTGGCAGCCCAGGATGCTCTCAGCAATATGTTCGGAGGCTTGGTTATTATAATGGAAAAACCCTTCAGTATTGGAGACTGGATAGCCACACCCAATGTGGAAGGCACTGTGGAAGATATTACTTTCCGAAGTACTTTGATTCGAGGGTTTGATCAAGCACTTATTACCGTTCCCAATTCTACTCTGGCCAATCAGCATATAACTAATTATACCCGTAGGGGTAAAAGAAGAATTAACTATCACCTGCGCCTTTCCTATGAAACCAGCGCTGAGCAGATGCAGACCTGCGTCGACCACATCAAGCAAATGCTCACCGAACACCCTGGAATACATCCGGAAACCATACTGGTTAGTTTTGAAAACTTCTCGGAGAGCAGTCTGGATATCATGATTTATTGCTATACCAATACCACAGTGTGGAGTGAATACCTGGAGATTCGTCAGAATGTCAATCTTAAAATAATGAAAATCCTGGAAGAACTGAATTTGAAGATAGGACTCCCCAGCCGTACTATCTATTGGGAAGACAAGGATAACCTGCCTAAAAGCTAGAAGACATTAGAGCTGCCTCGCCCCAGCAGGGGGGTGAGGCCCCATAACCCCGTTGACAACACAAATTAGGGACGATATAGTTGAAGCTTTGGAAAATCCTATATAAGTAGAAGATTTTGGCTGTCTTATTTGTCTGCTCACCCGATTGTCGTATGAATTTAGCGGTAAAAGGAGAACCTACATGGTGACAATATGGTGAGGTGATTTTGGGTGAGTAAATACTCCTGGGTAGCCATATTTATTGTCACCATTCTTTTGATTATGCCGGGTTGTTCTGGCCAATCCGGGTCTGCTAAAAAGCCGGCCCAACAGGATAGTCAACAGGAAGAACTCCCTTCTGAGTTTGAAAAAATCGTGTCAGATACCGAGCACATAATATTATTAACCGATCAAAAATGGAAGATGCGGCAGGCTTCTGCCCTGAGACGTTCCACTCCAATTCAAGCTGCCGAAAGCCAGCCTAAGCAAGACCAACAGGGGGGACAAGAAGGCTCAGGTGATCAGAAGCAACAAGAAGAAAAACAAGGGTCTAGTGGTGATAAAGAACAGGGAGGAAACCAGGAAAACCAACCGAAGCAAGAGAAACAGCAAAACCAGCAGCAAACCGGCGGAATGTCAGTCACCTGGGAACAGGAGATTAAAAGCCTTATGAATATTCATGAGAACTGGACTTCTCTCCAAGTTAAGGCTATGCAAGCCGGTATGACCAATGTTACCAAACAGAGATTTGACGAGTACTTAGACCAGCTGACAACTGAAATAAACCGGGAAAACGATGTGAGAAGCCTGCTGGCAGCGATTAATCTGTACGGGCAGTTTGATGACATAGCTCGTTTGTTTAAAAGCGAAGTGCCTCCCTCCTTTTATGAGGTAAAGTATCAGATAATGATGGTTACTGCTTTAGGACAACAAGAAGAGTGGGAAGAGGCCCAGGCTCAATCGGTCAGTATGCTGGACGATTGGGATGTTTTGAAGAATCAGGCCCAGAAGGCGGAGAAAACCGTGGTCAGCTGCACGGAAATTGCAATTCAGGACCTGGCCCGGGCAGTGGATAATGAATCCCGGGAATTAGTTTTAATAAAAGGTGAAATAGCGGTAAAAGAAATTGCGAAGCTAAAAGATGAACTATCGAAAAAAATGCCTGCTTCCCAAAGTAGCTAGTGCAGGCAAAGGGAGAACAAGCTTATTTAATCAGTTGGTGTTTTTTCATTAAGCGGTACAGGGTAGTACGGGATATACCTAGAATCTTGGCGGCTTTTTGCCGGTTGCCTTTACTGGCTTTCAGTGCATTTCTAATCTGTTGATATTCCATAGCCATTAAATCGGTTTTCAGATTACAGGTGTTACTTTCGGTACCTAGTGACTGCTGGTGAAGTATATAGGGAGGAAGGGCTTCTGCTGTCAAAACATTGGAGCGGCAGAAATTCATGGCCGTTTCAATTACATTGCATAACTCTCTGACATTGCCAGGCCAGTGATACTGCATCAACAAGCCCATGGCTTTTTCATCAATGCCCTGGACTGTCAAACCAAGTTTTTCGTTTAACTGTTTTACGAAATGTTCAGCCAGCAGCGGGATATCCTCCTTGCGTTCTCGCAGGGCGGGAATATGCAGGTTAATAACATTTAATCGGTAAAAGAGATCCAATCGGAACAAACCTTGACTGATCAAAGCGGATAAATCCTTATTAGTGGCTGATACTACGCGTACATCTATGGGAATGGGATGATCCCCGCCTATCTTTTCTATTTCTCTCTCCTGCAGAACTCGCAACAGCTTGGCTTGCATGGCCAATGGCATGTCACCGATTTCATCCAAAAATATTGTTCCCTTATTGGCCATTTCGAACTTGCCTACTCGTCCCCCTTTTCGTGCCCCGGTAAAAGCTCCTTCTACATATCCAAAAAGCTCTGATTCCAATAGATTTTCGGGAATTGCTGCACAGTTTACTTTAACAAATTTATATTTGGCCCTTTCTCCGCAGGAATGAATGGCCTGGGCAAAGAGTTCTTTGCCCGTACCGCTTTCACCGGTAATCAGGACGGAGGAAGGGGAAGCGGCTATCCATAAAAGGGTTTCTCGTAGTGCTGATATAACCCGGCTAGAACCAATAATCCTGTCAAGCCCCGGGATATTTTGCTCCTCCTGACCAATAACTGGGCTGGACCGGTCAGGGTGCAGGATGTACAAGTATCCAGGACGGCTGTTTAACCTGTAACGTTTATAGCGATAAGCATCATCTTCGATTCGAGTCCATCCTTCCTCATTTCCTTCCTGTAACAGAGAAGCATCCCTAATTGCCGAACCGCATTCCAAGCCTTTGGCTTTATCTCTGCTGCCGTGAATTTCTTGTATTATGCCGGAATGATCGGTAATCACTACCATAAAGCCGGCAGTATTCATAAAGAGGCCTGCCTCCTTTTTCAGCCAATATATTCCACTTCATTCATATGCCCCTTCCATGGCTAAAATAACTAACATGTTACAAAGATGGCACAATGGCGCAGGACTGGAACATTGTGCCCTAAACCGCATGCCAGAAGCCCTCTGGACGTTAACCAAGGTCCGGATTTGCAACAGGGGATGGTGAGAAAAGCCCTAGATACCGGATTTTTGCGCTGGACTGGTTATTGCATAAGCCCAGGACGAGAAAAGTAAGAAAGGAGGAGTTATTAAGAATGGAATTCAATACTATCATTTTCGAAAAAAATGAGTCTATCGCTACTGTCCAGTTCAACCGTCCTGGGTCAATGAATGCCTTTAACCTGGAAATGCTCAATGAACTGACGGCTGTTTTTGATGAAATAGCCAGGGATGACAGTATCAGAGTTATGATCCTTAAGGGCAGTGACAAGGTTTTTGCTGCCGGAGCAGACATTCGCGATTTTGTACACTATGGACCATTGGAAGTGCGCAATTATATTGAGCAAGCCCATGCTATGGGAGTAAAACTAAATCGCATGCCAAAACCGACTATTGCCAGTATGGCGGGTCTTGCCTTAGGGGGCGGTTGTGAGATAGCTCTCGGCTGCGACTTTCGCATTGCTGCGGATAATTGTAAATTTGGTTTTCCAGAAATTAATCTGGGTATTTTCCCAGCCGGCGGAGGCACCCAGAGATTGGCGCGGGTAGTAGGCTGCGCACGAGCCAGGGAATTGATTCTAACCGGCGATATAATTGACAGCAATCGGGCGGAGCAAATCGGCTTGGTGTCTATGGTAGTACCAGCCGATCAACTGGAAGAAGCCACTTTGAAGCTGGCCAGAAAGTTGAGCCGTAAACCGCCGTTAGCTGTTGCCATGATCAAAGACCTTCTGGAATTAAGCGAACATCTGGATACCAGTATCGGTACCATGATGGAACGGGAAAAGTTTTCAGTGCTGTTTGCCACCGAAGACAAGACGGAAGGCATGAGTGCATTTTTGGAGGGCAGAAAAGCTGTTTTTAAAGGCAAGTAAATTTTAGGGGGGGGGGCTTATAATGAACCGTTGGCAGGAAATGTATAAGGCGAAGCTCACCAGCCCTGAAGAAGCTGCCAAACTGGTTAACTCCGGAGACTTGGTGGTATCACCCTTATCAAACGGACAGCCGCTGGCTATGATAAACGCTGTAGCTGCCCGGGTAAGACAGGGTGAGCTTGAAAATATCACATATTTAAGCGGAGTTGATGTACGCTGGTTTGACCTGTACCATCCCGACCTGATAGGCAAGGTATTGATTGATACCGGATTTTGCGGTCCGGTTCTGCGCGACTTTGTAGGGAAGGGTTTATTCACTTACACGCCGGTTCGACTGGGAGAGGCGGTAGAAATGGTAAACCGCTGCCGCCAAAGCCAGGTAGTGGGACTGGTAGTGTCGCCTATGGATAAACACGGCTTTTTCAGTACCGGATGCAATGTTGACTGGGGATGGGAAACAGCCAAACAGCCTGGAGTGAAAGTTATATTAGAAGTAAACGAGAACATGCCTCGCACTTATGGGACCAACCATCTTCATATCAGCGAGGTGGATGCAGTAGTGGAAAACCACATACCCCTGGTGGAAGTGCCCAGCGCACCTGCCAACGAAAAAGATGAAGCCATTGGCAGGTATATAGCTGAGATGGTGGAAGATGGGTCATGTCTGCAGTTAGGCATAGGTGGAATCCCTACTGCCGTTGGCAACTTTCTGATGGATAAAAAGGATCTGGGTATACACTCGGAAATGCTGGCGGATGTTATGGTGGATTTATACGATGCCGGGGTAATAACCTGCGCTAAAAAGAATTTTATGCCCTATAAATGGATTGGTACCTTTGCCCTGGGCACGAAAAAACTATATGACTTTATCGATGAAAATCCCTTAGTAGAAATGCACTCTACCCGCTTTGTCAATGACCCTTATATTATAGGCAAAAATGACAAAATGATTTCGGTGAACGGGACTCTGGAAGTCGACTTGACCGGGCAATGTGCTTCTGAGTCAATTTCTTTTAAGCAGTATACCGGAACCGGCGGACAGCTGGATTTTGTACAGGGCGCCTGGCGTTCCCGGGGGGGGAAAATCTTTCCTGGCATTGTATTCCACCTATACTGATAAAGATGGCAATCTTCGGTCCAAAATTGTTCCTACCCTTACCAATGGAATATTTACCACCGTTTCCCGTACCGAAATACAATATGTGGTTACCGAATATGGGGTTGCCAATCTAAAAGGCCAAAACCTGCGTACCAGGGTCAAAGAACTGGTGAGTATTGCCCACCCCGATTTCCGTGATTGGCTGTTGTTTGAAGCTAGAAAGATGAACTTTATCCCCTAGGTGTATGAATAACTGGCGGCATCAAGGAAAAGATGCCGCCAGTTAAATCTAAAGAAGGGATTCGATTACCGCCGGGATAGCCAAAGCAGCTATCTGGGGATTTGAACCGCCTGACAGTACGTAGAGAAGGGGTCGAGTTCCGCAGAAAGTCTTCATGCGATGGGTAAACTCCCTGTAACCGTCAATTGTCAGATAGAAGTCACCATAATCTTCACAATGAGAATCATGGCCAAAGATCACGATAACAAATTCCACATTTTCAGCTTTGGGAAGATTATCTTCCAGAGCCTGGAGAAAATCTTTATCAGTAGCATTTTCCAGGAGAATACCATAATTGTTCAGTTTGTTATCCTGGTAAGAATAATTCTCATCCGCATAGAAATTAATATGCACTATGTTGGGATCCAGGGCTACCAAATCACGGGTACCATCGCCTGAATGGGGATCCATATCTAATATCAGAATTCGCTTTACTCCCAGTTGATTCAGGCGCAGAACGGCCATGGCTACGTCATTGTAGTAACAGAATCCCCAGCTGTAATTGCGTCCTGCATGATGGCCCCCTGCACCCACGAAGCAAAAAGCCCGATCCAGTTGCTGGGCTGCCAGCATTTCTGCCGCACTTACAACTCCTGCTGCGCTTAAAAGAGCAACTTCGTGATATCCTTCTGCCTTAACCGCTTCTATATGTCTATCTGTGTGTATTTCCTGCAACAACTCCTGGTGCAATGGACTTACGGAAGGTTCAAAAAACAGCAGTTTATTGGCATAATCTTGTCTGCGCAGTGCCTCATAAGCTGGTTTGATTCGGTGGCGAAGAGTAATGTAACCGCGCTCAGCAAAATCAGGATGATAAAAGACTCCTACCCGCATTTGCTCACCTTCTTATTTAGCAGACTTTATTCCTTGTTTACCTTAATGATAAGATAAAGGCAAAATGGTTGGCGAGGAGAGAAGGATGAACTGTTTGTGGCAAAGGTCCTGGCACATGCAGGTACAAAGAAGGGACGAAAACCTGGTATGTTTCTGCCATTACCTGGATACTATCGATGAGATAAGAGCGGAATTATTAGTTCGGGTAGGGGATTATACTATTCAGGAAGCCCGGTTAATTAAGCTCGGCAAACCCGGGCATTATAGTGAGGATGTTATTGCTATACCTGAGTTAAAGGGAATAGCAGCCTATCCGGGGAGCGGACCGCAGCTTAGAAAAATCCTGGAACCGTTGTTATCATCAGAAGAGCGCGAGCTTATCAATCAATGCATTATCGGGGCTTTCCAGGCGGAAACCTTTGTTTATCAGGAGCGCGGCTTTACCAGCGCGAAAGAGTATTCCCAGGCCGGGGATGAGTATTTAAAAGATACCTGTAGTTACTACAGCAACCTGGACCGGATATCTGCTGCCTGGATGGAATATATAGGAGATTCGCTGCGCAGGGAATACCTTTTTGACCGGTTCAAAACCCAGCACTTGCTCACCACGGGAGAAGAGTACTGGCTGATTGGTTCCCTCAATGACAGTTTTCACCAGGTCAGCACAGTTTTGCAGTTGGCCAAATCCGATCAGCGCATTAAAGCTGCCTGGGGAGAACTGCTCAAAGCACCCGATAAGGTATGCAAAGAAGCCAGCAACTATGTACAAAATTTAATAGGCATTAATATTGCCCAAATAAGCAAAAAGGAACTGGCCCACCGGCTGGGAGCCCAATATGGCTGCGTGCATCTGATTGATACGATTTTCGATAGCGGGGAAACCTTACGCCTGTACTTGCAAAAGTCTTCAGCCTGCTAACCAAGTATTCCGGGACAACACATCCTAAGATTGCGGCTTTTCAGAAAACTCCAATAGTTTTGCTGTATATACCAGAAAAATAAAAACCACGCTTATCTGCGTGGTTACTTATTTTCTTATGGCAGGGGAGAGAGGTCTCGAACCCCCAGCCCTCGGTTTTGGAGACCGATGCTCTGCCAATTGAGCTACTCCCCTGCACTGTGTTCAGCAAGACTTATTCTACCACAGATTAGGGGATCATTCAAGAGATTACCGGCTAATGTGTTGTTGATCAGTTGTTTTTGCAAGTATAGCTCATTAGGGATGATGGATATGAGTTTAGCTAGAAAAGAAGCAAGAAACCGACACTGAAAAGATAAACCGATACCGTCATAGAAACTGCAGTTAAAAATGAGCGGATGAACTCTCTTTTACTCAGACCGGTAAACATTGTATTTCACCTCACAGAACAAGTGTTCTGTAATAAGTATACTTACGAACAAACGTTCTGTAAAGAATAATTTTATTATTGCCAGAATATGATTTAAGATAATTGTATTGCAGATAATTTGCGGTTTGAGCTAATTGATCACCACATCGCTCAGCTCCTCGCGATGATACATAATAAAGCAGAAATTGCCGCACGTTGCATACTCGCTGTAACAATAAGGTGGCTAGAGGTTAAGAAAATATTAATTATGAAAGATAAGCATAGCTAGGGGCATAAATTATCTATATAAACAAGATGGAGGGTCAAAATGAAAGTATTAGTACTGATGGGCGGCACATCTGCCGAAAGAGAAATATCCTTGCAGAGTGGTAAAGCTGTTTTGGAGGCTTTACAGAAGAAAGGTTACCAGGCAGAAGGCTGGGATTTTAATCCGGACGCTGTTGAGGAAATAAAAAAGTATGAACCGGATGTGGTATTTATAGCTTTGCATGGTAAACCAGGTGAGGACGGTACGGTACAGGGATTGCTGGACTTGTGGGGAATACCCTATACCGGATCGGGATTAGCTTGCAGTGCTATTTGTATGGATAAAATTCTGACCAAAAAGTATCTCACTTTGGAGGGAATTCCTACTGCTCCTTATGTTATAGTGAGCCAAGATGAGTACCATCGCGATCCCCAGGAAATGTGCACAAGATTAGCTGAAAAACTGGGATTGCCCCTGGTGGTTAAACCACCTACCCAGGGTTCCAGTATAGGTACCATAATTGTTAGAGATAAAAACAAAATCGGCCCGGCTTTGGAACATGCCTTTCAATATGACAGTGATGCCCTGGCGGAAAAATATATATCAGGGTCAGAGGTTACAGTGGCTATTCTGGGAAATGAAGATATACAGGTTCTTCCCATAATTGAGATAACCTCGGCAAATGAGTTTTATGATTATGAATCCAAGTACACTAAGGGCAAATGTGAACACATAATACCGGCTCGTATCAGCGAAGAAGTCCGGCAAAAGGTGGAGAAGGTAGCGGCAGATGCCTATCGTTTGTTAAAATGCCGTGGTTTTGGCCGGGTGGACCTTCGCATTGACGAATCCGGGAATCCTTATGTTCTGGAGGTGAATACCATACCGGGGTTGACAGAAATGAGCTTAGTTCCTGATGCAGCCAGGGCTGTCAATATTAGTTTTGAAGAGCTGGTGGATAAAATTGTAAAATTAGCTTTGGAAAAGTAATGAAAAAAAGGTTTTTGGGGGCTACTGCAGAAATTTAAACTAGTTTTGGCTGAGAGGTAGACAGCGATGACTAACTTTCTCCCTGCGGGAACAATTAACGAAACCATTTTGGAGATACAGGCTAAAAGCTCCGAATTGCAGAAGGAATTAGCCCAGCAAAACCTGTATAATGTCAAAAAGGGCCTCCAGGAAATTGAAGAAATGGCGGTTGAGCTGGCTATGTTTTTAGAAAAACTGTCCTGTCAGCCTTTGATTTATACAGGACCGGGCACTACCGAGGAAGTAATCCGGCGATTGGAGTGGGCCCTGGCTTTTAGCGAAGAAATTGATCCTATCGAATATTTTCAATACATGGAGCAAGTCCGTAAGAATGCTAAATAATTAGTGGGGTCAAGGCAGAAATATGCCCTAATTAAAGTGTGGACAGCAGTTTAAACGGTGAGTCTGGCAGAGCGCCATGTAACACCATGTCACATGGCTCCTTGGCGATGACCAGGAAGGAATTCTTCTTCCCCAAGGACGCCTCGAGTCATATGCTGCTGTCATCAGTTAGAGGATATTTCTGCCCTGACCCTATTTAATAATCTGCTATAATACAGCTAAGTGTTAATGGGAGAGATTTAAATGGCAAAACGTATGCAAGAAATAGCCGACAAGGTAAGAAACGGGGTACCCCTGGATAAAGAGGACGGCCTGTTTTTATATAATGAAGCCGAACTGCTGGATGTAGGGCAGTTAGCCAGGGAGGTTAAGCTGCGCAAGTCTGGTAAGCATGTCTTTTTTAATGTGAACTGCCATATTAATCTGACCAACATCTGCATGTCCCGCTGCAAATTCTGCGCTTTCGGAGTGGATGAAGACGGTGAAGGCGGACCTTATTTGATGTCCGTAGAGGAGGCTTTTGACTATGGCAGCAGGGAGGCTGACAGTGGCATAACTGAGTTTCACATAGTCAGTGCTCTTCATCCCCAAATGCCTTTTGAGTATTATGTGGAGGTTGTTGAGAGATTTCACCAAGCCTATCCTCATATTCATATTCAAGCCTTCACTGCTGTAGAAATAGTCTACTTTTCACAAATCAGCGGCTTATCCGTGGAAGAAGTACTGAAAAAACTGAAATCAGCAGGCTTGGGGTCCATGCCCGGAGGCGGAGCGGAGATCCTGAACGACGATATCCGGCGAGAATTATGCCCTAAAAAAGCCACCAGTGAAGAATGGCTGGAAGTACATCGCATTGCCCACCAGCTGGGCATAAAAACCAATTGCACCATGCTGTACGGGCATGTGGAGACTATTGAGGACCGCATTGACCATATGCTGAAAATACGGGAACTGCAAAAGGAAGCTCCCGGTTTTCAATCCTTTATACCCCTGCCGTTTCTGCCGGATAATACCAAGTTAAGCCATATACCTCGCACCAGTGCTGTTGATGATCTGAAAACCATTGCCATCTCCAGGTTGATGCTGGACAACATAGATCACATCAAAGCTTTCTGGATAATGCAGGGCATTCCCATTGCGCAGATAGCTTTGCATTTCGGGGCTGATGACATGGACGGAACTATTGTGGAAGAGCGCATTATGCATGCTGCCGGAGCTAAGACCAGAAAAGGTATAACCAAGCAGGAGATGATCAATTTAATAAGAGAAACCGGCTATATACCCACAGAAAGGGACACGGTTTACAATATCCTGAAGACTTATTAAAAGGAGTGGCACAAAATGAGGCCAAGGGTTGGGCATATTCAGTTTATAAATTGCTTTCCTCTCTTTTATGGCTTAATTGAAAAGAAGTTTTTACTGGATATTGATTTAATCAAAGGTACTCCCAAAGACCTGTCTGCCATGCTGCAGGCCAATCTCCTTGATATGGCTGCCATTCCTTCTATCAAATATGCTCAAAACTACCATGACTATATGATAATGCCTGATATATCCGTTAGCTGCGACGGTGAGGTAAAGAGCATTTATCTTTTCTCCAAGGTTCCTATAGAGGATCTGCATCATAGGAAAATTGCCTTAACCAACACCTCAGCAACTTCCCAGGCTCTGCTGCGCATAATCATGGCCCGCAAGTATGAAGCGGTACCGGAGTATTTTGATTCCATCCCGGAATTAAGGGCTATGCTCATGGAAGCTGACGCAGCTCTGCTCATCGGCGATGATGCCTTAAGAGCCAAATACAAAACCTCAGATAGCCTGTATGTATATGACCTGGGCCAGGAGTGGAAAGATATGACCGGCTTGCCCATGGTGTTTTCGGTTTGGGCTATACGCCGGGAGTTTGCGGAAAACCGGCTGGATCAGGTTAAGTTGATATACGACGCCTTCTGCGACTCTATGGCCTATAGTCTGGAAAATATTGAGGATGTGGCCCGCAAGGCCAGCCAGTGGGAAGACTTTCCTCCCGAATATCTGGTAGAGTATTTTAAGACCTTGCGATTTGATTTTGACGAATCCAAACAGGAAGGACTGCTGGAGTATTACCGGCAAGCCTACAGCATGGGGTTGCTGGAGCATGTCCCGCCGCTTAACATTTTAAAACTGTAATAGGGAAGGGTTGTTTTTGCCAAAGGTAGAGGATATTTTACAGGAAATCATAGCAGGTCGCCGGATGACCCCAGATGAGTTCCGTTTTTTATTCAATGAAGCTGATCTTTACGATTTGGCCCGGGCGGCTAATGCAGTGCGGGATCGCCGTTTCCCTGAAAAGATGACCACCTTTGTGATAGATCGCAATATCAACTATACCAATATATGTTCCTGCAAATGCCGCTTTTGTGCCTTTTACCGGGATAAAGATGATCCGGATGCTTATGTAATCGATGAGAAGCTTCTTTACCAGAAAATAGATGAGGCCCTGGAGCTGGGGGCCACCCAATTGATGATTCAAGGGGGATTAAATGAGGATTTAGACCTGGCCTTTTTTGAAAGGATGTTCCGGGGTATAAAGGAACGCTATAACATTACCATCCATTCCCTGACTGCTCCTGAGGTAGCCTTTCTAGCCCGCAAAGAGGGTTTGACCCTTGAGCAAACCCTCCGCCGCCTGCGGAATGCAGGCCTGGACTCTTTGCCGGGAGGAGGAGCAGAGATCCTTCACGACGAGGTACGTGCCCAGATTAGTCCTAATAAAATCAGCAGCCGGGAGTGGCTGGAGGTTATGAGGGCAGCTCACAGGGAAGGAATGAAAAGTACGGCTACTATGATGATCGGTACCGTGGAAACCCTGGAGCACCGCCTGTTCCACCTGCAGAGTATTCGGAATTTGCAAGATGAGACCGGCGGTTTTCGGGCTTTTATCGTGTGGACTTACCAGCCCGGTAATAACGAATTAATGGGCGAAAAAATGTCCTCCCTGGAGTACCTGAGGTTTTTAGCCCTTAGCCGTCTTTTTTTGGATAACTTTGAGCATATTCAGGGATCCTGGGTCACCCAGGGGAAACAAATCGGCCAGATAACCCAGTTTTTTGGCGCTGATGATCTGGGCAGCATTATGATAGAAGAAAATGTAGTGCGGGCAGCTGGGTTAAGCTACCGTATGCAAATAGAAGAAATGATTGCATTGATTGCTTCAGCCGGGCGTATACCGGCCCTGCGGGATACGGAGTATCGCATTATTAAAATTTTTCCAGGAGGACTTAAATGACAATTCCCCATGCTCCATTAGCCTTAATAGGGGGCTCAAGCACTTTAAGCATCCAGATTCCGGAAGACCTGAACCTGGATTATGTAAAAACTGTTGACCGGGATATGGTTTTTGCTACTCCCTTTGGGGACAGTCCGCCCTTTAAGCTGTTAGAGCTTGACGGCCAGCAAGGGCCCAGGAGGGTCTTGACTTGCCGTATGCATGGATGGCGCCGGGGAGTAACTCGTGCCAATGCCTCCCGCCAGGTATTTTGGGTTTTTGCCCAGGCTGGAGTGAAGAGAATTCTGGCAGAAGGGGGCGTTGGGGCAATTAACCATTTACTGGATCCCCGGGATGTGGTAATTCCCCATGACTACATAGATGTATCCATGCGCAAGGATGTAAACATAGATGATCGCTATTTGCTGGTTATGCGGGACGCTATTTGCCCGGATCTGCGCCGGCTTTTGACGGAAAAGGCCCGAGAAATGTGGAAGTCCGGCCGGATTTTTAACCGGGGCATTTATGTCAACACTGACGGCCGGCATTTTGAAAGCCCGGCGGAAGTGCATTTCTATCGATTGGGAGCGGGAGATGTAATCGGCCAGAGTATTTGTCCCGAGGTTTACCTGGCTAGGGAAATAGGGGCCTGCTATGCAGGTTTCTATATGGTAGTCAATTATGCTGAAGGAATCGTTGCTCCCTGGACTCACCAGGAATTATCTGATATATTTTACAATCAAAGCCAGGAAGTGGGGGAATTACTCTTTGCTGTTCTGCGCGATTTACCCTTGGAAAGCAGCTGTGAATGCCGTGAACTGCGCAAGGCAACTTTATTAAAGGAAGTCTATGAGGAGGGATTGGATGGATAATCAGCAGAAGGGTTCCATGAGCAGTACCATTAAGCTGATTTTGCTGGTTCTTGTATTATGGCTGTTATCATTCCTGTCCAATTTATATGTGGACTGGCTATGGTTTGATTCCGTGGAGTTCAAAGAGGTTTTCGTCACTTTTCTGATTAACAAAGTGGGGCTGTATTGCCTGGTATTTTTATTGGTTTTTATTATATTTGCCGTAAACCTTTTCATAGCCCGCCGGTACCTGGCCAATGAAGAAGACCGGCCTTACCGGAGCGACCCCGATCAGGATATCATCTACCTGAACCCTAACCCAGATCCCTGGAAACAGTTTTTGCGGGGGAAAAACGCCATTTGGATCTTCCTGGGAGCATCTTTGCTGGGGGCTTTTTTGGTCAGCTCAGTAGCGGCCGACAACTGGATTGTGGTACAGCAGTTCCTTAATCGAATGCCCGTAGGTACATCCGATCCCATTTTTAATAAAGATTTAAGTTTTTACTTTTTCAATCTTAATTTCTACCGGTTCATTTATGGCATCTTAATGTCATCCCTGGTTCTCATTTTCATTACCCTGATAGTTGTCTATATGCTGAATGCCAGCTCAGCAGCTTTGCTGGGGAATTGGAGAGAGTTCACCTTTGCTAAAGGGCATCTGGCTATCGTCCTGGCTATGATCTTTGCTCTTAAATCCTGGGGATACCAGCTGAATAGTTACGAACTGCTTTTCTCCAATAATGGCTTAATATTTGGAGCGGGTTATACTGATGTTCATGCCCGGCTTTTGGCTCTTAAAGTATTGATGATTGTCTCCCTGGCAGTAGCCCTAATTATCCTGGTCAATATCTTCGTACAAAAAATCAGCTGGGTTATTTGGGGAATAGTAGCCTGGATGGGGATAGCCATAATCCTGGGAGGCGCTTATCCAGCCCTGATGCAGAAACTGGTGGTTCAGCCCAATGAATTCAACAAGGAGAAACCTTATTTAGAAAATGCTATTGCCTTTACCCGTCAGGCTTATGCCCTGGACAGAGCCGAAGAGCGGGAGTTTAAGATTGATTATAACTTGGATATTAATGATCCTGCCCATGAAAGTACCATTAGCAATATTCGTCTTTGGGACTGGCAGCCGTTGAAAACCACCTATCAAAACCTGCAGCAGCTAAGACCCTACTATGTATTTAATGATGTGGATATCGATAGATATACCATCAACGGGCAATATCGCCAGGTTATGCTGGCACCCCGTGAAATAGATCCCAGCGAACTGACAGCTGAAGCTCAAACCTGGATTAACCAGCGTTTAATGTACACCCATGGCTATGGCATTGTAGCCAGTCCGGTAACGGAAGTGGCTGAGGAAGGATTCCCCGAGTTTATAATCAAGGACATTCCTCCTCAGTTTACTGCAGATCTCAAGGTTACCCGGCCGGAAATTTACTTTGGCGAACGCACTAATTCCTATGTTATTGTAAACACCAACCAGGAAGAATTCGATTATCCCATGGGAGATGAAAATGTCTATACCATTTACCAGGGCAAGAACGGCATCAAGGTAGGTTCCATGGCCAAGCGGCTGGTATTAGCTTGGGTGTTAAAAGATTATAAGATGATACTGTCCAATGATGTGCACAGTGAAAGCCAGGTACTGATGAATAGAAACATTCTCCAGCGGGTCAGGAAAGTTGCTCCTTACTTGCGTTTTGACCAGGATCCCTATATCGTAATTGATGATCAGGGACACCTTTACTGGATGCTGGATGCCTACACTTTCACCGATAAATACCCTTATTCCCAGCCTTTTGACAGCGCTGGCAACAACTATATTCGCAATGCAGTCAAGATAACCATTAATGCGTACAGCGGGGAGATGAAATTTTACGTAGCTGATGATAATGATCCGATAATCAAAACGTACGAGAAGATATTCCCGGGTATGTACCTGCCGCTGGAATCAATGCCCGACAGTTTAAAAGCCCATATTCGCTATCCGGAAGATATGTTCCAGATTCAGGCCAACATGTACCGCACTTACCATATGACGGATCCTAATGTGTTTTACAATAAAGAGGACATATGGGTCATTCCTACGGAAATTGTGGGAGAAGAGCCCCAGCAGGTGGATCCTTATTATCTGATTATGAAACTGCCCGGGGAAACGGAAGCTGAATATGTGTTGATGCTTCCCTATACGCCTAAGAGCCGTCCCAATATGATAGCCTGGATGGCAGCCCGCATGGATGGTGACCATTACGGCAAAATGCTGGTCTTCAACTTTCCCAAACAGGAGACGGTCTATGGTCCGGAACAGATTGAAGCCCGCATAAATCAAAATACAGAAATAGCCCAGCAACTGACTCTCTGGAGTCAAAGGGGGTCACGGGTCTACCGGGGTAATCTTTTGGTAATACCCATGGCCAATTCCATCCTGTATGTGGAGCCTTTGTACCTCCAGGCAGAAAATGGCCGTATTCCGGAATTAAAACGAGTAATAGCCGCCTTTGGCAACAAGGTAGTGATGGAGCCATCCCTGGAAGAGGCCTTGCTGGAGCTTTTCGGCGGACAACCTGCCGGACAGGTGCCGGGTACTGAGCAAAAGCCTGGTGATGAACCTGCTGCTCCCTCCAGTGTAGCCGAATTAGCCGCTTTAGCCAGAGAATATTACGACCGGGCGGAACAACGACTGCGGGAAGGTGATTGGGCCGGCTATGGAGAAAACATCAATAAGTTGGACGAGATAATACGTCAACTGGAGGATGCGGTGGAATAGATAGAGAGAAAGCACGTACAAACAAGGGGTAGGGGAGAATGGTTGTTTCCATTGATCATCATGTCAAATTGGTCTTTAGTGAAGCAGGTTTTATGTTCTGTAACTGTGTATTCATTGACGATGATGTTAAAGCCATAATCGATACTGGCGCTGATGTTCAATCTTTAATGTCAATTAAACCCGAACAAATCGACATGGTTATGTACACCCATCATCATTATGATCATACCAGAGGGCACCGGTTTTTCACCGGTGCTCAGACCTATATACATGCTAGTGATACTCAGGCTCTGTCTGATTGGGACGATTTTATGTATTACAATTCTATCGATCGCTGGGAAGAATTGATGCCCGGGGTTGATTACCGGGAGGCTGCGGCTCAGCTGGGTTTGGACTCAGGTGTGAAGCCGGATATAAATATCCATGGAGAATTGACGGATGGACAAGTACTGGATTTCGGTCATACCAAAGTTGAAGTACTGCATACACCGGGACATTCCGCCGGGCACTGTTGTTTCTGGCTTCCTGACCAGGAATTTCTGTTTACAGGTGATATTTGCTTGACTCAAGCAGGGCCATGGTATGGGGAAATTATGGCTAGTCCTGACGATATGCTCAATTCCATCGATCGCTTAATTGCCTTGAAGCCCCCGCGGGTATGTTCATGCCATATCAGCGATATTAATACCGATCCCATAGAGATTATGCAGGAATTTAAACGACGGATTATCAAAAGGGATGAACGCATTTATAATTTTTTGAAAAAGAAGCCGGCTGACATACATGAAATAGCGGATCAGCATTTAATATATCGCCTGCATCCCACTGCTTTTGTTCTGTTCTGGGAAAAGCTGATGGTAATAAAGCATTTGGAGCGCTTGGAAAAGATGGGCCTGGTAAAACCAATTGGCAATGGGTTATATACAGCGGCATAGGGGGATAAGGGATGAAGATCGTGTGTTTAGGCGATTCAATTACCTGGGGATTTCCCTATGGACCTCAGGATTCCTGGGTAGCAATGCTGCAGAAACAGTTGCAGGTGGAAATAATCAACCGGGGGATCAACGGCAACACAACCTCCGATATGCTAGCCCGCTTTGACCGCCATGTGCTTCAGGAAAAACCAACCCATTTAATACTAATGGGCGGCATTAATGATGTGGTATGCCAGGATTCCTTTGATCTTATTACTCATAATATCCGGACGATGGTGGAAAAAGCTCTTGCTGCTGGTATTACTGTTATACTGGGTACTCCTACCGCCGTGGACTATCCGGCCTGGGAGCGCATCCTGCAGCGCTTAAGGGATTGGATACATGAATTGGCAGAAAAATATAATCTCCAGGTAATCGACTTTCACAAGGCTTTTTATGATGAGGCAAGCAATCTGCGCACTGACCTGTTGCTGCCGGATGGGGGACACCCCACCCGTTCTGGATATCAGGCCATATATGATCAGATAGATCTAAGTATTTTTAAATCTCCAACCAGCTAAATAGTAGTAGGAACCTGTTCCGGGGACAGGGGAACCACTTCTATAGTCTTAATAATCTGGCCGTCCGGGGTATAGACCTTTACGCGGGCGGTATTTTCATTTTTGGCATCGCTGTAGCGAGCCACTATGGAACCAGCGTAATCTACATAAGGTTCAGGATCAACCGGCAGTATAGCCCGTAACAAGCCCACTGGTCCGGGACGGTCAGTAACTTTAAGCAAAAGATCAGATGAATTAGCCAGGGCTTCCAACCGTTCGTTTTCCGCATGATTGCGCCCCACTGCCAGGAGCAGTCCTTCTTCCAGGTAGAAATGACGGCCCACTCGTAATATACCCAATTGTTCAGGACGAGGAGATTCGATCAGGTTCATTATGTGCTTGAGACGGCGGACATAGTTCTGTTCAGTCAGCAAGCATCCGCCGGCAGGAGAAGGATAGTCCTTAATACCGTATTTTTCAGCCAACTGCATCTGGCGAGTGCGGCTGCGCCCGCTGATGTCCAGTAATTTGTCCCGATCTATCCAGCCTTCTTTTTCAGGTATGGTTACATCCAGCAATTTACCGCTGAGAGGCCGGACGATATATCCTTTATATCCTGACAGTTTATCAACTGCATTTAAGGCATTGCGATTCTGGCTCATAGGCCGCTGACCTAAAACTTCACCGGTTATGATAAAGGATGCTCCCAGCTCCGGCATTAAGTCTCCGGCCTTTCTGAACATAAAGGCATGGCAGTCAATGCAGGGGTTGAGGTTTTTGCCGTATCCATATACCGGGTTTTTCAGAACCTTTTCAATATATTCGTCACCCACTGGTCGTACCAGCAGTTCAATACCCAGTCTGCGGGCAGCTCGTTTGATACGATCAGTGCCGCCGAAAAAAGGACTTTCAAAATGTACGGCTACTACATCAATGCCTTGATCCTGTATTATACGAACTGACAGCTGGGAATCCAGTCCCCCTGAGAAAAGGCTGATTGCCTTCATTCCTGACCACGCTCCTTGAGATATTCCACATCACTTACCACCGAAAAGCCGTTTTCTTTTAACAAGGCCGCCGTAACCCCGCAACCATCCCGCAGCTTACGAGAGAAGGTGCCATCGTAAATTTGCCCCACTCCGCAAGAAGGACTTTTGCTTTTCAGAATTACTATACTCACATCAAATTCCCGGGCCAATTCCAGAGTCCGCTTGGCACCCAAGAGGAAGGAACTGGTTACATCTTCTCCATCCCGGTTGACTACTTGAGCCTTGCCCTCCAATACATCATATCCGGTTCCGTTGATTATTTCTGCTGCCTTGCGGGGAATGGGCAGTCCTCCCAGGACTTCCGGGCATACGGTGATTACCTCGCCGCGGTCCAGCATTTCTGCGAACAAAGGGTGTTCGTTGTTGCCGCCATCGTATTTACAGTTTAACCCACATAAACAGGCGCTTATAAGTATCATAGGAATAATCTCTCCATCTTGTCCTATTATCAATAGTATTGCTTGGTATGGTGGTGCAGCATCGATATTTTTAATATTAGCAAAGAATCAACCATTTTCATATTATAAGATACTTAATTGTAACGGTGGCGATAATAGGGTGCACATATTTCCTAAGGTTCGCATTACGGCTGACAATCGACTGGGCACGAAAAGAATTGGCATAACGGAGAGCTTGGGTAAACGACTGTCCCTGCAGGATAATGGGCAGTTGGTTGTTGGAGTAGGGAAACGGAGAATCCCTTATGTCATTAGTCTGCAACCCGGCAATAACGATACCGTCTTTTTGCACACATCTAGTATTCGCCAACTGTGTCTGATACCTAACCAGGATTATGGTTATGTTTACCAAGCCGGAGAGCTGCGGCTTGGACCCATGGTAGGAATTATGATAGAAGTTTTAGGTGGGCCTGGCAGGCTTTTTGCCGGTCAAACCACTTTTATTAAGTCACTGATCAGCAGAGGACAGGAACTCGGAGAGATATGTTATGCCTTCAGTCCTTACGCTATTGACTGGCAACGTCAGCTGGTCACCGGATACACCTACAGAAATGGCAAATGGGTTAAACAGAGTTTCCCTTTTCCGGATGTGGTTTATCCCCGGGAGAGAACTTACGCATATTCCCGCATAATTGTGCAGATCCGTCAGCGCTTTTCTGCCATGGGAATAAAGTTTCTCAATCCTCAATTGGCAGGCAAGTGGGTAACTTATCAGACTATCCATAATCATCCCCAGCTAAGAGCTTTTGTTCCTGATACCAGGTTGTTAACCAGTTTTCATGTAGTTGAAGCTATGGTGAAAAAATACCGGACAGTTTATTTAAAACCGGTTATCGGCTCAAAAGGGCAAAACATTATTAGGATAACTCGCAATTCGTCTAACAATTTATATCAATTCCAATATCAGCGGAGCCAAAAGGCGGTAAGGGGAACAGCAACCAGCCTGGGGCAATTAAGAGCATCTTTGCGCCCGGTAATGGGGAAAAGAGAATATTTAGTCCAACAGGGCATTAAACTGCTGACTTTCCAGGGACATATCACCGATGTACGGGCCATCGTACAAAAAGATCATACTGGCCAGTGGATGGTTACCGCTATAGGCTGTCGCATGGGACCCGCTGGGTCCATTACCAGTAATCTAGCCTCCGGTGGGCGGGGAGCCAAACTCTCTACCATACTGGAAAAGCATTTCCCCAGTCAGCAGCAGCGTGATCAGATTGAGCGGGATATCCGTTTTGTAGCTTTAGAATCAGCGAGGGTTTTAGAAAACACCATCGGTACAGCCGGGGAAATGGGGGTTGATTTAGGCATAGATGTGAATGGGAAGATCTGGTTTATCGAAGCTAATTTGCGCCCCGCCCGCCGGTTGTTTCGTCTGATTGATGAGACTGAATCCAGGCAGCAGTCAATAGTAAATCCCATGCTTTATAGCCGCTATCTGGCAGGTTTTTCTGGAAAGGAGTATGACGAGTGCAAGTAGTTGGCAAGATATTCCTATCCAATCGTCTGGTGGAACGTCTGGGAATAAATGTTCAGCCCTTAATAAAAGTAAGAGCAGGTTGTCTGGTAGTTACCACCGAAATGGTAGTAACCCCGGATAATCGCACTACTTACATGCTGTCACCTGCTCTGGCTCAAGCCCTATATATTCACAGACAAAAGCGTTTGCTGATTCGCTATGACTATGAAAACGCCATGCTGCATGTGGGACCGACCATAGGCATATTCGCTACCGGTTTACCCCGGAGGGGATATTATGAACCCACCAGTATTGGGGCTGAGCTTATATTTTTAAGTAACATCAGCAATACTATGCCGGGACAGATTTACATTTTTACCCCTACATCCATAAACTGGGATAATTTAACGGTGCGGGGGTATTCCTACCGGCATAGCAACTCGGGCAAGGGGACTTGGATATCATCCCTGTATCCTTTGCCGGATGTGGTATATGACCGAGTATCAACTCGTACCGGAGAAGCCCGGGAACAGATTAGGAATACTAAAATTAAGCTGATGCAGCAGCCTTATCTTAAATATTTTAATCCCTCCTTTTTGAATAAATGGAAAGTCCACGAAATGCTCCTTACCAATCCCTGGCTGCACAAACATCTTCCTGAGACCAGGCCTTTGACTACGGAAAACTTAGAAGCCATGTTAAAAAAGCACAAAACCCTGTATGTAAAACCCAGCAACGGAAGTCTGGGATTGGGAATTATACGGGTTACCCAGGATCAGAAAGGCACCTTGCATTACTTGGTTCACCGGACCAAACGTTTCCGGAGTAGCGCGGAAAGTGCTGCTGACTTTATGACCAAAACCCGCAAAATTCGCGCCGATAAGCCCTATATAGTGCAGGAGGGAATAGATATCGCCACTTACCATGGATCGCCTTTTGATATTCGTATAATTTTTCAAAAAAACCGTTATGGTCAATGGCAGATTGGTAAGAAATTTGCCCGGGTGGCTGCCAGGGGAAGTTCAGTATCTAATTTAAGCAGCGGGGGGAAAGCTCTGCCCACTAAAATAATAATGAGAGCCATGTTTCGCAAAGCCGACTTAATCGAAGAAAAGAATAAGCAGATTAAAGAAGTTTGCTGTCAGGTAGCCAAGACCATTGAGAAAGTCAGCCAGATGACTTACGGTGAATTGGGACTGGATTTAGGATTTGATAAAAACGGCCACATTTGGCTGATTGAAGTTAACTCTAAACCTCGCAAAACTACCCAGACCGAGTTGTCAAAGATAATTATGCGGAATGCTTTTAAAAGACCCTTGGAATTTAGCACCTATTTAGCAGGATTTTAAGTTTAAATAGGAAACACAGATATATAACCTTGTTAATAGCGCATCTTGCAATGAAAGTATAAGCAGAATAGTGATATACTGGAATAGACCATTAATTTACAATAGGTATAAAAGTTTACACTATAGGCTCAAACACTATTTGATGATCTGAGTATTTCAATCTTCTGGAGGTTAGATATGGCAACGATAAAACGTATTGGAGTGCTTACCGGAGGAGGAGACTGTCCCGGGTTAAATGCGGTAATTCGGGCTGTTACTAAAACGGCTATAAATGAGTACGGAGTTGAAGTGGTAGGCTTTCGCGACGGTTTTAAGGGCTTAGTGGAAAACGATTATGTTCCCCTGGATTTGAGGGCAGTATCAGGTATTGCCCATCTAGGTGGTACCATTCTGGGTACTACCAACCGGGACAATCCTTTTAATTTTCACAGGGTAATAAACGGACAAGACCATTTCAGTGACAGGTCCCAGGAAGCTATTGCCAATATGGAAAAGCTTGGCCTGGGGGGATTAGTGGTTATCGGCGGTGACGGCAGCCTGAATATCGCCTACCGCTTCTATCAAATGGGCGTGCCCGTGGTGGGGGTACCCAAAACTATAGATAATGACCTGTCAGCTACCGATATTACTTTCGGCTTTTATACAGCGGTTACCACTGCTTCAGAAGCCCTCGACAAGCTGCACACCACTGCGGAGTCGCATCACCGGGTTATGATATTGGAAGTGATGGGACGGTATGCCGGTTGGATAGCATTATATGCAGGTTTGTCAGGGGGAGCTGATGTTATACTCATTCCGGAAATACCTTACCACATTGAGGCAGTGGTGAAGAAGATCAGGCAGCGCCACCAGCAAACCAAAAAGTTCAGCATCATAGTAGTGGCCGAGGGAGCAGCACCTGTAGGCGGAGAAATGGTGGTGCAAAAACTGGTTCCCACCAGTCATGATCCGATCCGCCTGGGGGGAATTGGCAATCAATTAGCTGAACAGATTGAAGAAATAACCGGTATAGAGACCCGGGTCACGGTACTGGGGCATTTGCAACGAGGAGGCCAGCCGATCCCTTATGATCGTATTTTGGCCACCAGATACGGAGTAGCTGCTACAGAAAATTTAATCGAAGGCAATGTTGGAGTTATGGTGAGTCTGCAGGGAACAAGGATAACTACTGTACCTTTGCAAGAAGCTGTCAAGGAAATACGGAAAGTGCCATTGGACAGTGATATGATAAGGGCAGCCAAGGCGGTAGGCATTAGTTTTGGCGCTGAGTAAAACCTTTTGAGAATGAAATGAGGGTTTAGGGTATGCTGGTTAAAGATATCATGCGTACTGAGTTTCATGCCTTTAATATCCATGATACCCTGGCGTCTGCCTGCAAAAGCATGGACAGCCTTAAACTTTATGGTGCTCCGGTGATTGATGATCAGGGTGTTATCAAAGGCATATTTACCCGGCCTCATTTAATAAGAGCCTTAATTGAAAAGCGTGATCCCAACACTTTGATAAAGGATCTTATGCAGCCGTCTATAGTAACCCTCGAACCTGATAACGACATCAGCGAAGCTATTAAAATGTTTGTGGATACCGGTTATCGTCATTATCCCGTCAGGGATAGTGAGGGAAAACTGGTGGGACTGGTTTTATCTTCAGACTTGCTGCAGGTGGGGGCCCAGGAACTGTATCGGGTGTTTGGAACCCATCGTCTTGATTACCTGGGCAATGCCATGATTGGTATTGACGCCAAGGGATACATAAGGTCAGTAAGTGAGAGTGCCCGCAGGATATTTGGCCCTCGAGCTGCAGAATTGGTGAACAAGCATGTGATGGAGACTATTCCTCTTATGGAAAACCTGGCCAAGGAGATGGCATTGGATGCCCAAAAAGCCAAACACCTGGCGCACCAGTTGTCTATTGCCTTGAATAGACTGGAGTATTACCGTAACGAACTGAAAACGGTACGCAGCAAATACACTTTCAACGAGATAGTGGGTATGTCCCCCCAGATGAAAAAATTGCGCCACCTGGCTGCGCAAGCTGCCAAAACTACTTCCACTGTCCTTATCAGGGGTGAGAGCGGAACCGGCAAGGAACTGCTGGCCCAGGCTATTCACAATGCCAGCCCTAGATGCAACCAGCCTTTTATTAAAGTTAACTGCGCAGCCATTCCTGAAACGCTGATGGAATCCGAGCTGTTTGGCTACAGCGAAGGGGCCTTTACCGGAGCCCTGAGAGGCGGTAAGCCTGGCAAATTTGAACTGGCTGATGGGGGAACAATATTCCTGGATGAAATCGGCGACCTGCAACCCAGTCTCCAGTCAAAGCTGTTAAGGGTTCTGCAGGAATTTGAGTTTGAACGATTAGGCAGCACCAAAACCATTAATGTTGATGTAAGGGTTATTGCCGCTACCAATCGCAATCTGGAAGAGTTGATAAAGCGGGGCAAGTTCAGGGCTGATTTATTTTACCGTCTTAATGTGGTGGAGATAGTAACTCCGCCGCTGCGGGAACGCCGGGAAGATATTGATTATTTAACGGATTATCTGCTGGAGAAGATAACTGACCGTTTGCATATACCACTGGTGGGGATAAGTGAGGAAGCACGCCAGATACTGCGGGAATATGATTTTCCAGGCAATGTCCGGGAACTGGAAAACATCCTGGAAAGGGCCATTAATTTGATTAATGAAAACAGCGATACTATTCTTCCTGAGCATCTGCAGTTGCTGGGACATCATGCTAGTTCCAATATGGATTTGACGGTTAGTAAAATAACGGAAAGCATGCCCAGGAGTTTAGAGGAAACTGTAAAGCTGGCAGAGAAAAATGCTATATTAGAGGCATTGAAACGTTCTGGAGGCAACCGCAATAAGGCTGCTCAAATGCTGAATATCCACCGGTCACTGCTGTATAAAAAGATGCAAAAGCATAATATACGATAATTAGGGAGGAGAGGCAATGGAAAAAGTTGCAATTCTGGGCGCTGGCATTATGGGTGCTGGTATTGCTCAGGTAGCAGCTCAGGGTGGATACCAGGTAATCCTGCGTGACCTCCAGCAAAGTATTGTTCTGGACGGATTGCGTACGGTAGAGAAAAATCTGCAAAAAGCCGTTGAGAAAAAACAGCTGAACGCCCAGCAGCGGGATGAAATACTTAGCCGTATATCAACCTGCACCGACTTGGCAGAAGTCCACGCAGCGGACTTAGTCATAGAAGCAGTAGTCGAGAACATGGCGGTAAAAAAACAAATCTTCGCTGAGCTAGACCACCTGTGCCAATCCCATACCTTGTTAGCTACCAATACATCATCATTATCCATAACCGAGATTGCTTCAGCTACGCGCCGGCCGGACAAGGTACTGGGCATGCATTTTTTTAATCCGGTACCGGTAATGAAGCTTGTGGAATTGGTAAAAGGCATGGAAACCAGTGATGAGACTATTGACATTGCCCGCCAGTTTGTAAAGCACATCGGCAAAGAGGAAGTGGTTGTGCATCGAGACAGTCCGGGTTATATAGTTAACCGGATTCTGGTGCCTTTCATAAATGAAGCCACATTTGTAGTGGGCGAGGGCTTAGCTGATGCAGAAGCAGTGGACATGGCCATGAAATATGGGGCGGGAATGCCCATGGGACCTTTGGAATTGGCAGACATGATCGGTTTGGATATTATTTATGCAGTTATTCTGGCATTTTATAATGAATTCCGCGATCCTAAGTATCGTCCTCACCATTTGCTGTCTACTATGATAAGAGCTGGATACCTGGGACGAAAAAGCGGGCGCGGATTTTATAGATACTAGAGGAGAATAATGGGAGGTTAAGAGTTGAAGATCAAGGCTAAACCGTCAAAGGCCTTTTGGCTGGGATTAATATTGGGCGTGGTAATATTTGGCTTTGTATTCTGGGGTATTAACTATTCCCTGGGCTCCGGGGATCAAGCCTTAAAAATGGCTCTGTTATTGCCAGCTTACTTGTTTGCCGGAATTTTTATCGTTTTATTGCTAGGTTCCCTTAACCTTAAATATCAGGTTGAAGATGATCACCTGCTGATTTATTGGGGGATAAGAAAGATTAAAGTTCCCTTCAGTGAGATAAATGAGATTATCCAGGTTAAAGGCAGAGCCAATTTATTTTCCATCCTGGGAGTAAGTTGGCCGGGATATATGGTAGGCCTGTACTCCGCCAAGGGATTGGGACCGGTGAGAATGTACGCTACTCAACCTTACCAGGGATTTGTATATCTGAAAACCAATCTGGGCTTTTTCGGGTTGACTCCCGCAGATGATACCTTGATTAACACCCTGGCCCAGCGAACGGAAAAGGAAATAACCATTACCGACATGGACGGGATACCCGAGGAAATCAAGGGAAAAAGCTTGCAAAGCGATGGGTTCTACCGGTTATTGTTTATCTTAAACATTGTATTCCTGCTGGCTTTTGCTGTGTACCTGGCAGTGTTTTTCCCAGGTTCGGGAGCTCCGCCTATTGTAGTCTTGCTGTTGGTCTTAGCGATTGCCTTGTTTTTCTTTAATATCAGCAATGCGGGACGGTTGTACCAGTTTAGTGAAATGGGCGGGTACATCCTGTTAATTATTGGCCTGGCTGTTACCGGTATATTTATAATCCTGTCTCTATCCGAGATCAGTTTATAATCCATTTGCCTTTACTTAACGGAGAGCTTTTTGCAGGCATTGAAATAAGGGCATAATATAGAACTAAATTGGCCTTTTCAGATGGGGAAAGGCCTTTATTTCTTTGGAACAGGAAAATGCTGGTATAATGGAAATTACCGCGCTATAATAGGATTTGACATTTTAGGAGGAATGGTAGCATATGCAGCTGGGAATAATCGGTTTGCCTATGGTGGGCAAGACAACTATTTTTGAATTGTTAACGGAAAGCCGGCAAAAAGGCGGCACTGCCAACAAAGCTAATGCCGCAATGGCCAGGATACCAGACGAAAGAATCGATTATCTGGCTAATCTTTACAAACCTAAAAAAACCACATATGCTCAACTGGAAATAGTAGATATTCCCGGGTTGGCTCCGGGTAATGTTAAAGCCGCTTCGGTATTTTTAGATGCAGTTAGGCAGGCTGATGCCTTGCTGCATGTGGTCAGGGTGTTTGAAGATGACCAGGTACCGATGGTGAATGATAAAATTGATCCCATCGGCGATATTGAGCTAATCAATTACGAACTTCTCCTGGCTGACTTGGATTTGATCGATAAAAGAGTAGAAAGAATCAATGCGGGCAAACGCAAAGCCCATACCGAAAAAGAACTGCATCTGCTGGCCCGTTTGCGGGAAGCTATAGAAAACCAACAGCCTATTTCTGCAGTAGATCTTGATGAGGAAGAACAGATGATTATGAAAAGCTATCAGTTCCTCACCAGCAAACCCATGCTGATATGTCTCAATTTATCGGAAAAAGATTTGCTGTCAGGTAATTATCCGGACAAGGAAAAGGTAATGGAATACTGCCGGGAACACCAGATACCCATGGTAGAATTGTCGGCTAGTATTGAACGGGATATTGCTGAATTAGAGGAAGAGGAACGGGAATTGTTTATGCAGGAAGCTGGTATAACTGAACCTGGTCTGGTTAAGGTTACCCGTATAATGTATGAGCGTCTGGGGCTGATATCCTTTTTCACAGTAGGGGAGGATGAGGTAAAAGCCTGGACCATTAATAAGGGTACTAATGCCCGCAAGGCAGCAGGCAAGATCCATTCCGATATTGAACGGGGCTTTATCAGAGCGGAAGTAGTGGAATTTGAGGATCTGAAAAAATATGGTTCTATGGCTGCGGTAAAAGAGCATGGCTTATTTAGGCTGGAAGGAAAGGACTACATTGTCAAAGACGGCGATATAATTCATTTCCGCTTTAACATCTAGGGGGAAGGCTGATGAAAGCCATTATTATCGGGGCCGGTAAAGTCGGTTTTAGCATTGCGCAAATGCTGTCTAGTGAAAATCATGATGTGGTAGTAATCGAACAGGATGAAGAAAGAGCTCTTCTGGTGGATGAGGTCTTGGATGTTCAGGTTATCAATGGCAGCGGTGCCTCCTGGAAAGTGCTGGAATCGGCTGGGGTACGCCATGCTGATATGGTTGTGGCCGTTACGGAAATAGATGAGCTAAATATGATTGCCTGTTTGCTGGCCAAAAGATATGGGGTAAGAACGACGGTAGCCCGGGTACGCAACACTGAATATGTGGAAACCCCTCACTTTTCACCTGAATCTTTGCTGGGCATTGATCTTATCATTAATCCAGAGAGAGTAACGGCAATGGAAATAGCCAAAATTGTAGCTAACCCGGAAGCTTTGAATGTGGAGTATTATGCCCAGGGCCGAGTGAAGTTGGTTGAACTGATGGTGGACGAAAACTCTCCGCTGGCAGGGGTGAAGATCAATACTCTTGACAGTTCCAAGTATGTTATTGTTGCCATCAGCAGAAAGCACCGTACCATTGTTCCCAGCGGAAGTGACAGTATTTATGCCGGTGATCATATTTACGTTGTAGCTAATACTCACGACATGCCGGAGGTTCTGAAATCTATCGGCGTACACAGGCGCCGGGTGGAAAATATCATTATTCTGGGAGGGGGCCGAACCGGCTGCTATATAGCTCAGATTTTGGAAAAGAAACGCTTGCCCATAAATATCAAAATCATTGAAAAGGATCCCAAGAGAGCCCGGGAAGTTACCCATCTGGTAAAGAACGCCCTGGTGATCAATGGTGACGGAAGTGATTTGGAGCTTTTAGAAAGTGAAAATGTGGGACAGGCTGATATGTATATTGCCGTCAGTAACGATGACAAGCTGAATTTGCTGTCTTCGTTAATAGCTCGTAATTTGGGTGTTCCCAAAACCATTGCCAAAGTGAAGCGTTCTGAATTTATACCCTTAATGCAGCAGGTAGGAGTGGATGTAGTATTTAGTCCCCGGATGCTTACCGCAGGAGCAATTTTGAAATATATCCGGCGGGGTGATATTATCTCCGTCACGGTTCTGGGAGAAGAACAGGCAGAAATGATCGAACTGGCCGTTCAACCTGGGTCAGTGGCTGTTAATAAGGAGTTAAGCAAAATCGGATTCCCCAAGAGCTCTGTTATCGGTGCCATTGTACGGGGAGATGAGGTGATAATTCCTACTGGTAAGAGCGTCATTCGAGCTGGGGACCAACTGATGGTATTTGCTCTGCCAACCAGTATTCATAAGGTGGAAAAACTGTTCAGTAACGGAGGGAAACACTAATTGGTCCGACCAGCGGTGGTTCTCAATTACATTGGGAAGATCATTGCCTTCATTGGCATCGCCATGCTGGCAGTAGTAGCCTGCGCTTTGATTTACGGTGAAAATACCGTGGGCCAGTTGTTGCTGGCAGCGGTAATTACCATAACCATAGGCGGATCTCTGAGCTGGTTTTTCCGGCATAATCAAACCATAAATTATCGGGAGACCTTTGCCGTGGTAGGATTAGGCTGGTTAGCCGCATCTCTGGTAGGAACCTTGCCTTTTTTACTCACCGGTTATGCTGGTATTGCCGATGCTGTTTTCGAGACGGTATCCGGATTCACAACCACCGGAGCCAGTATTTTTTCTGACGTAGAAGCTCTGCCCCATAGCTTGCTTTTTTGGAGAAGTTTAACCCACTGGCTGGGGGGCATGGGTATTATTGTTTTGTTTGTATCTATTATCGGCGGTATCGGTGTCCGGGCTAATCAATTGTTCCGCGCTGAAGTTACCGGACCCGTATCGGACAAACTTAGTCCCCGCATAAAAGAAACAGCCCGTTTCCTCTGGATTACTTATGTTTGTTTTACCATAGTGCTGACAATTGTCTTATTGGTCTTAGACATGGACCTCTTTGATGCCCTGTGTCATGCCTTTGGAACTGTGGCTACAGGTGGTTTTTCTACCAAAAACCAGAGTATAGCCTACTGGGACAGTGCCTTGATTCAGTGGGTTCTTATTCTCTTTATGTTTTTATGCGGTGCCAGCTTTGCCCTCCACTATCAGGTGTATGCCAAAAAGTCCTTAAGGCAATACCTGAAAGATCGTGAATTCCAGCTCTATTCCCTTATCATATTATCGGCGACCTTATTAAGCCTTTTTGGTATTGCCCAGGCTGGCGGAATTGAGGAGAAACTGCGGGCATCGGCTTTTCAGGTGGTATCTATAATTACTACCACAGGGTATGTTAGCATGGATTTTACCCAATGGACTCCTCTAGGAAAAACCGTGCTGTTAACGCTAATGTTTATCGGAGGGTGTGCTGGTTCAACTGCTGGCGGTATCAAGGTTATCCGTCACCTCATAGCCCTGGAAAGAGTCAAAATAGAAATCAAACACCTGCTGCATCCCAGAGCTACCATTTCTCAGAAATTTGGCAACAAGTTTCTTGATGATTCTCTGGTTATAAATGTTCTGCAGTTCATATTTTTTTATAGTTTTCTGGTGATATTAGGTGCTTTAGCCATGACTGCCTTGGGATTGGACGTTATCAGTGGGCTATCTGCCTCTTTGTGCTGTATGGGCAACGTCGGACCTGGTTTTGGCAATGTGGGACCTATGGTAAACTATGGTTTTATTCCTGATCTGGGGAAATACCTGCTCAGCCTGCTGATGCTTTTGGGCCGTTTGGAGATCTATCCCTTATTACTGCTATTTAATCCCGATTACTGGCGCTCATAGCCAGGGTACAACTCGTGTAAATTGAAATGATATTTTTTATTGAACAGACCCCAGTTTATTGACACTAGTGGGCGGTTTGCACGCACTTCGCGCATGAGACATATTATGCATTATATAATCAATGAAGGAGTATCATGATGCGAAGTATACACAGCAAAAAGCCTACAGTTCTGATACCGCCTTCCGTCGCTGACTCAAACCTTCCAGCTACTATTCTCCTTCAAGCTGGAAATCGTTCTCTCTCTGTGCACGCAAAACTGGATGACAATTCGGGTGACAAAAAACCAGTAAATCGCCTTGAATTACCGCCATATATTGCTCGTTTACTGGCTATACCAGCTTATTCCTATCGGATTTTGCGTTACGATGACCATAGTATAAGAATTGGTCCCATCGTGGGAATACTTACCGCTGGTAAACCTGGTGAAACTGCCGCGTCAGAGAAAACTGTCCGGCGGTATAAACAGCTTATTCTCCAAGGGTGGGCCAGAGGAATATTTGTCTACTGCTTTTTACCTCAGGCTATATCCTGGAACCGGGGATTTATTTATGGGCATACCTGTACCCCCAATGGCAAATGGCTTAAAGGTTACTTTGCTATACCTGACGTAGTCTACAACAGAATATTGTATCGGAGCACTGAAAACCAAAAATTGGTGCAAAAAATGCTAGAGGAATTCGACGAGAATCCGGGGGTATATTTATTCAACCGGCGTTTTTTAAATAAATGGGAAGTAGCGCTAGCATTAGCGCAAAATCCCCAAACCCGCCAATGGATCCCTGAAACCGATATTTTTAGCAGCACAAATCTTAAATCATTTCTGCAGCGCCACCAGGAACTGTTTCTGAAACCCTGCCATAACAGCAGAGGCCAGGGCATTGTTAAAATTGAAAGAACCAGTAACAATGGCTACCGCTATGGGCGAACGGAATGGAAGGGTAAGCATTGGATTTATGCGCCCACTCCCAACCTCCTTGCCATGAGATTGAGACAAAATCTGAAGCATCCCAGGCAATACATTATTCAACAGGGTGTAGATTTAGCCCGTTTAGATGGAAGAGTTTTTGATTTGCGCGCCCAGGCACAAAAAAACCGCCAGGGGCAATGGATATTGACCGGAGTAGGTGTGCGTATAGCTGCTCGCAACCGCTTTGTGACTCATGTTCCCAATGGAGGTTCACGAGCTGAATTTTACAATGTAATCAGGGAGGTGTTTAACTCTCCGCAAATTCAAAAATCCATTGAGCAGGAACTATATAAAATCTGCACCATTGTTCCGGCTGTATTAGAACAGGAATTAAATATACCCCTGGGGATTTTATCCCTGGATATTGGAGTGGATTCATCCGCCAGACTTTGGATATTAGAAATAAATTCCAAGCCCGCTCGTTTCGATGAAGATGATATTCGTCAGAGACACACGCAGCTTTTACTGGATTATTTTATATTTGCAGCCGAACATAATTCCAAAGGAAGGTAGTCTCATGAACCTGACTATACTTTACCAAATGAATTCGGTGGGGGAAAAGCTGCTAAATACAATGCAAAAGCTATTTGAAGAAGTTGAGTACCGGATCCTGACTATAAACAATGTGGATTATTACCAGATTACCCGCACAGATCGTTTATCCAAGGTACATCGCATATTAAATACTCCCAGAGCTATCCGCAACAGTCAAAATCCTGAACAAGCTTCAGGAATATTGAGTGCTAATAACATCCATCATGGATTGTCAGAGGAGGAAACGGTTAACAGAAGCTATGAAGTTTTAATAGCCGATTTAGAAACCGTATCGATAAAAGTTACCACCTTCATCAAAGGGAAACAGCAGACCAAGTATATACGGGAAAGGGATAACCAAAAGATTGCTGATTTAGCACGACGGGTGACCTATCTCCTTGGTCTTGATATCGCCATGGTTACTATTGTGCTAACGGCCAGACGGCGCTACAAAGTTGTTGATATAAATTCTTCTCCGGAAACCCGCGACAAAGATTTTGAGCGCATAGTGGAGAAAATCAAGGATCTGGCTCAAAGAGACCATGAGTTGAAGGGAATAGAGGTGAAAATGGGAGCGGATCCGGAGTTTATGATTCTGAACAGCAAGACAGGAAAAATGATTTCTGCTTCCGAGTTCTTTCCCCGGGACGGTATTGTGGGCTGTGACAACATACGGATACCTAACCGTCAACAGCGGCCTGTTGCAGAAGTAAGACCCAAACCAGACTCATCGCCCCTTGAATTGGTAGCCAATATACGACAGGCACTCACCAGTGCTTCCCGGCTGGCACCTTATAGAAATACCCGCTGGATTGCCGGAAGCCAACCGGTAAACGGTTATTCGGTTGGAGGACATATACATTTCAGCAACATTCGATTAGATGGCGGACTGCTGCGAGCTTTGGACAACTATCTTGGCATACCGGTATTTTTGATTGAAAACCCTGCTACGGCGGCTAAAAGGAGAAAAAAGTATGGATTACTGGGTGATTACCGGCTGAAAGAACATGGAGGTTTTGAATATCGCACCCTGGGAAGCTGGCTAGTCAGCCAAAAAATTGCTACAGCGGTGTTATGCCTGGCCAAAATTGTAGCAAATCGTTATGCGGAAATTCCTCAGAATTATCTCAATACTGCTGAAGCCCAGCGCGCTTTTTATAAAGGTGATCAGGATTTTTTCCGCCCCATGTTTAATTCCATATGGACCAATTTGGAGAAATTAGATTTGTATGAGTTATACCGGGAAGAGCTGCAAATCATTCCGGAGATGATCAGGAACAGTGTTATTTGGGACGAGAAAAGTGATCTTCGGCGGGGTTGGAAATTAGGCCAACCCCTTAAGAAGAACTATAATGAATCGGATAAGCCGGGTCTCAGACCGTCCCAGGTAACCTCCGTTACCAGCAGTGCTTCAGTTAACAACTCCAGCCGGCCATCGGTTTCAGCTCGTTCCAGTCGTTCTGGGCACTATACTAGTGGTTCATCCCGGGTAAGTGTAATAGATGTCCGGCCTTCCCGTTACCGGAGTACATCGGTAGTAAGCCGTGACCGGAGGTCAGTGTCATCCTCCCAACGGGGTAGGATTACCTCCGGTCAAATTCGCACTTCCCACAGATACAACGTTGTTCGGTAATTATCGCATATCTAAGCTGCTAAGCAGCTTATTAACTGCCTGGGTATGGTAACCGACCCGAACAGACAGGGAAGGGTTGTCGCAGGTTTCAAAAATCATAGCTCTGACACCCAAATACTGAGCTGAGGCACGGGCTAAGCTTCCTTTCACCGGGTAGCGCAGCAGCGTAAATTTCTTTAGTGAACTGCTAATGCCTTTGTTAAGGTCATTTATTATGGCTTGAGCGGTGGTTTTGGTAGAGTTAGCCGGATAATAAATTAAGGTTTGTCCAACTGAATCAGTTTTGGAATTCTTGTAGTAATCATATCCCTCATGGAGGTCTATCAGCCAATCAACTTTATAATCCTTTACCGCCTTGTATATTGCCCGGGATAAAGTGTTTTTCGGCTTTTGGGTGGAGGACTGGGGAAAAGCCCGGTTAAGATCAATCTCACCTGGGGCGATACGGCGGTTAGCTTTAATAGCCAGTTTGTTTGCCTCAGGTAGGACCAAGAGAGTACCACGGGTGATCTTATATTCCGTTATTTTTCGTGCGGCTGTATATCCGGCTTTTTCATTACCATGTATACCACCTACGACCATCACTACTGGCCCAGGTTTACCGCTGCTGATTATGTATAGTGAGGTTTCATATTTGGTTCCGGCAGCTAGCTTCTCTACTTTAACACTAGTCTGGGATGAAGCCGTTGCCGCCTCAGCATTAGCAGGCCATAATAATACAGCGCAGCAGGTGAGAGCACCTATCACAACTGCTGCCATACACAGTAAAAGGGTAGTTCTTACTTTCTGCAAAGTTTTTCACTCCTTTCCATTGCTCTAACTTCTTTACAGAAAAGTAATTACTACCCAATATTCAACAATATCTAACAATTTCCTGCATATTAACCAAGGTAATATATGGTAAATTAATCCGAGATTTGGTTATAGTGGAAGTCTATCAATTCAGCTTGATCGCTGTATTGATAGACAATTTCTTTTAATGTGGACAGGATTAAAGCAGATTCGGCGAAACTGGCACTTACGGCCGCAAAACCAATGGTGGAACGCTGCCAAAGTTCGTGATGATCAACCTCACATATGGAAACGTTAAAACGCTTACGGACTTTGGCGATGATAGCCTGAACCGTTTTGCGTTTTTCCTTTAAAGAAGAGGTATAGGGGAGATGTAACTCGATCTTGCCATAGACCACAAACACAGGTTAATAACCACCTTTCAATAATTTACTAGCACGAAATATCCGCCTTGCAGTCGAAATGTATTGTATAATGTCTGAAGTTTGATATTATATAGATATAAAAAATTTTAATATGCCATGACCAGGGGGATTTGGATGAATATTGAGCAATTTGAAATATTTCGGACTATAGCTCAAGCCAAGAGTTTTACCAAAGCTGCTAAAATACTTAATTTTACTCAACCAGCAATCAGTTCCCAAGTCAAGATGCTGGAACAAAACTTTAATGTTGCGCTTTTTGAACGCTGCAATACCGGTGTGAAACTTACAGACGCAGGCCGAAAGTTTTACGAATACGGTGAGCGTATCCTGGCTCTTTATGCGGAAATGGAACGGGAAATAGCCAATATTTCCGGAAATAATAAAGAATTTATCAATGTGGGGGCTAGTTATACTGCCGGTAACTACTTTTTGCCTTCGTCTATAATAACCTTCAAAGAATTGCATGAGAATGTCCATATTCGCTTAGACATTGGTCACAGTCCTGATATTATCAATGCCATAAAAGAGCGCTCTCTTGATCTGGGAGTTGTTGAAGGTGATTATTATTTGGACAAGGATCTGGATGCATATAAAGTCCAGAGTAATGAACTGGTAATAATATCACCCCCCAATAATCGCTGGTTTGACAGCCGAGTGGTTACTTTAGAAGAACTGATGCAGGCCCCTTTTATAGCCAGGGAAGCAGAATCCAGCATACGCCATTTTGTTGAATCATACCTGAAAACTCAGGGCATTTCATTTGATGATTTTAATATCATTACCGAAATAAGCAATTTTGAGGCTATTAAAGAAGCGGTAATGAGGAATAAGGGTATATCCTTGGTTCCCCTGCCGGTAGTGCAGAGAGAAATCCAGGAAGGACACCTTATACGTCTGGAAGTGAAGGGTTTGCAGTTAGCTTGGGACATGAGAGTTGTGGTCCGGGCTAATGAAACCCTGACGGGAATAAAAGAAGAATTCCTGCAGTTTTTAACCGATCCAAATACTATGTGGAAAGCGGAAAGCGATTATAACCAGAATCAAAAAATGCGATTTATATAGCTTAATAAAATGATATTTATAAACCAACTGAAAAACCTGGCTGCGCCAGGTTTTTTACGCAATACTATAAGATGTGTTTATATCGTACAACAACAAGTAATATCGATTATTTTTTATTTCGGAATTGGTTTATACTTAATCACGACAATCCAATCTTCATTTTAGCCCGCTTGACTGAGCGGGTATTTTTATAACTTCTCTAACTTCCGATAATGAACATTATGTAAACTAATATAAAAATTACACTGCCAGCTGGCTGGCGAAGCAAAGATCATGGGCGACCCTAATGGAAAAAATTAAGGCTTCGCCCCCTGATACTCCCAATTATTATCGTTATATGACCCTTGAATTACACTTGGTGGTATTAGATGTCATGGTGATAAAAAATGCGCCCTTTACAACAGGTTTCCGTGCGAAAGATGATTGGCCGGTGGACGGGCTAGCCAATGGTGCGTAGTTTACCAGGTTTTAACACCGAAACTCCAATCATGACTAGCAGGATCGAAATTTGTAAAGCTATGCAGAGAAGAATACGTCCCCCCATCTGCAAAGATGCCGAAAAGCCTGCAGTGTTTATCACATCTAGGACTGAAAAAAGCTGGCCAATAGTTCCCAAGCCTACACATGGGATCAAGAGAAAAGTAAGAATCCATTTTAACATAACCCAGGGATACTTAAAAAATCCCCACTTGGTTGATGAGCCATAGATGATGCCCTGCAGAATCGTCAAAACAGCAACAGGCAAAACAATCTTTTGATAGAGTTCCGGTATTAAAGGACCTACAATCAAAAACTCAGCTGTACTTAAATGATAGAAACAAATTATAGATAAAAAGCCGATACAAACCGTTGCTCCAAACCATATACTGACTAGTATTAGATGCAATACCCGTAACCATTTCATACTTGCAGCGCTCAATAATACCCTTCCTTTCTTATCTGTTGCTAAGCGGCTTACACTTATTCAATTTCCCTCAGCATTTTTTCTATAGAATTGATCCGGTCCTTAAGTTCTGATATATCTTGGGCAATTTGTTTATTGTTTTCCGTCATCTGCTTCTGATAAGAAATGGATTCTTCGGCCAGCTTGCGATAAGCTTCATCCCTGGTTACTTGAGCCATACTATCCGCCTTTGCTCGAACTGTTTTGAATATTTGAGATACTGCCACCACTGCTATTATGGTTATCAAAGTTAAAATGAAAAGCACAAATCCCATTCCACCTACACCAAAAATAATCTCTTCATTCATCTGTCAATCATTCTCCTTTTCACTTTTTTCAGATTTAGTAGTGCCAGTTTTTTTTATCGTTAATGTTTTGACTGCCTCAGCAATGAGGTTGGGAGTCAGTTTTAGTTCAAAAGGTACTAATTCAAAATAGTTCATAGCTTTGCCATCTTCTGAAATCTCCATTTTGCTGGTTACCAATCCAGCGCTTTCCAATCTTTTTAGATGCATATACAGCAAAGGTCTGCTGATCATAATCTCACGGGCCAGTTGACTCACATGAATACGCCTCTCCCTTAGTAAGGCGACAATTCTTAAACGATATGGATTTGAGAGTGCTTCCAGAATGGTTAACAGTTCGTCTCCTGAGGGTATTACCGGCAACAGTTTGTCGTCATTTATTTTAGGATTCCTCCTTTCCGTACCAGTTCTAAACCAGCGCGTCACAAGTAGTTCAAGCTTTATATGTTCTAATATCAATATCATATGTAACAAAAATATTACATATGTAAGTCAATGTCAAGAGTAAGTCTAGCAGTTATTCTTTAATTTTGAATATAACCTTGGGAGGATAGCTAAAAGACAGCCTGGCTGCTGTCTCAATTAAATAATATGGTCATCCTTCTGTTATCCTCTCCCCTCACCGGAACAAGTTTATCCTTCCCTACAGGTGTTGCTCAGCACTCGCTGCACAGAGAACAATTGTTCTTATGATGATGAAAACATACGATATTGATAGCTTGCAGTTAATCAGTGCCTTGAAGGTACCAATTGACCACAGATATCGACACAGCAATGCTTGTTATTTAAGATTAAATCTGATACTATTTCCACAACGGAATATAATGTAAAGATAAATTGAATATTTTGACGAAATGCATAAATAAATAAACAGGAGAGGATCAGATTGTCAAAATCATCGTATATAGAATTATCAAATGTAATGGATGCGATGATTGAGAATCCCCACATGTTTTTTGTGGTGGTTAATGCTGAAGGTAAGCTCATAAGTATCAGCCAGACTCTGTTAAATCTCCTGGAAATGACGGAAGAAGAAGCTTTGGGTAAATACATACTGGATGTTATACCGGATGGCAAACTGCCTGAGGTATTGAGAACTGGACGAATTCATGATGCAGATGTACTATGGGTAAACGGGCACAAGACTATTGTAACCAGAGTGCCAATCTATAAAAACGGTGAAATTGTGGGGGCTGTGTGCAGCAGCTTGTTTATGGATATCTCCACTGCCCAGGATCTGTTAGAAAGATTTAATACCCAAGTACCGGAACCAGATCTTGATTTGGTACTCAATGAATTAATAGACAATCCTTCCATAGGCTATATAATAGTCGACGCTAATGGCATCGTTACTCACGTCAATCAGACCTATCTTAATGTACTCGGAAAAACAAGAAGAGAAGTTATTGGCAAGCCGATAACGGAGATAACTCCTGGTACAAAACTGCCTGAAACTCTGGCAACAGGGAAAATTGATACTGTTGATGTCTGGACAGTTAATAATCATAGTATGTTAGTCAACCGTCTGCCTATCAAGAGCAAAGGTAAAATTGTAGGGGCTATTGCCCATACTCTGGTGCTGGGTAAATCAGTCCATCAATTTCTCTTGGATAAACTACAGGAGACTGATGGCGTGATTTTCGAGGGGTTAATAGAAAATCCTCATACCGGATATGTGGCTGTGGATAAACACGGAATCGTTACTTTAATAAACAAAACCATGCTGGATGCCCTAAATTTGAAAGAATCAGATGTTGTAGGCAAGTATATATTGGACGTGATTCCCAATTCCAAGCTTCCTGAAATTTTGGCTACTGGAAGAACTGATCGAGCTGATGTCTTTACATTAAGTCCTGGACGGGATATACTGGTTGATCGCATGCCAATTAGAAAAGACGGAGAAATAATCGGCGCCATTGCCCGCAGCGTTGTCATGGATATGTCGGAAGTCAGGTACTTGATTCAGAAGCTGCAGGATACCCAGCAGGAACTTAACCTTTATAAGGATGCGGTCTGCTCCATTTATAAAGCAAAATGGCGTTTTGAGAACCTGATAGGTCAGAACTATGAATTTACCAATATTGTTACCATGGCTAAACAGTTTTCCCGAACCTCCTCCACTCTGTTGATTACCGGCGAGAGCGGTACTGGCAAAGAACTATTTGCTCAAGCCATTCACAATGCCAGTCCCAGATGCAATGGTCCGTTTATTCGCATAAACTGTGCTGCCTTGCCGGAAAGCTTGTTGGAATCTGAACTGTTTGGATATGCTGACGGAGCCTTTACTGGTGCCAAAAAAGGCGGGAAACCCGGTAAGTTTGAGTTAGCTAACGGGGGTACCATATTTTTGGATGAGATTGGCGATATGCCTATGAGCATGCAGACCAAGCTGTTAACTGTTTTACAGGAAAAGGTTATTGAAAGAGTCGGAGGTACTACTCCCATTCAAATAAATGTGCGGATAATAGCTGCTACCAATAGGGATCTGGAAGAAATGGTGAGAAACCATGAGTTTCGTGATGATCTCTACTACCGGTTGAATGTAGTCCAGCTGAAACTGCCTCCCTTAAGAAGGCGTATGGATGATCTGCCCTTGCTCACTGAAGATCTAATAAAAAGATTGAATGCCAAGTTGGAAACATCGATAAAGGGAATATCTGATCAAGCTATGCAGCTATTGCTTAATTACCACTGGCCAGGCAATATCCGAGAACTGGAGAATCTCCTTGAAAGAGCCATTAATCTTGCTCACATGCATGGCCGAGATATAATAGAGCCTCCAGACTTTCCTTCACTATGTGTCTGTCCTGACGGACAGGTTCCCTTTGAGTCAGATGAGTCCAAAACCCTTCCTGAGAGAATAGATGAGTTGGAAAAGCAGCTTATTATGCAAGCCCTGGAGAAGTCTGACGGCAATAAAACTCAAGCGGCTAAGATGTTAGGTATACATTCCTCAGCATTATACCGGAAACTAAAAAAATACAACTTGGAATAATACCATATCTAACATAGCAATGAGTCCTGGAGCGCTAATGAAGAGCGCTCCTTTTTTAATGGAATTTTTAGTTTTGCATGTACCATATTTCACATACTGCAAATCTACTCTCCTATTTTAGGAGAACTGTATACACCCCATAAAGCAATGATTGTGAAAGATCTCACGATAGCAAACCCCCCAATTACTCTCCTATTTTGACATAGTTGGTCGCTATTTGACGAATTATCTGATTGCCCTCAACCCCCAATATTATTGGATTGTTGCTGAATTTTTATATATGGCATGAAACTTGCTTCTTTGTAGAGCAGATAAAATTTCACAATCGGAAGTTCAATAAAAGGAGGGATTAAAAATTGAACTATGAAGCAGAGTACAAGGAAAAATTGATAACCGCGGACGAAGCAGCTAAATTAGTTAAATCCGGTGATTGGGTCCAGTATGGCGAGTTCGTCATGCAGCCCAAAGATTGTGATGCTGCACTGGCTAAACGCAAGGATGAGTTGACAGATGTTAAAATTCGTTGCACTACTATGAGTTGGCTGCCCGAGGTATGCAAGGTTGATCCGGAACGGAAACACTTTGTCATGAATGACTGGCATTTTTCCGCTACTTCACGGCAACTCATGGACATGAATCTTTGCAGTTATATTCCCCTCACCTACCATGAAGCCGGCTTACTCTATGAAAACCATTTGGAGGTAGATGTAAGCTTTCAGCCAGTAGCCCCCATGGATAAAAATGGCTTCTTTAATTTCAGCGTTTCCAATTCCATGGCTTCTTACAGTACTAAAAAAGCCAAGATTCTGGTGGTAGAAGTTAACAAATCGGCACCAGTCTGTTTGGGCGGAATGGAGGAAGGCGTTCACATTTCAGATGTGGACTATATCGTAGAAAGCACCACCAATCCCAAACTGTTAAACATACCCCCGGCTAAACCCAGTGAAGTAGATAAAAAGATTGCTGACATAATTATGGGACTAATGATGGACGGCGCCTGTTTACAGCTGGGTATTGGAGCCATGCCCAATACAGTAGGGGCCCTGATAGCTGAATCCGATCTTAAAGACCTGGGAGTACACACCGAGATGCTGGTGGATTCTTTTGTTGGTATGTATGAAGCCGGCCGAATTACTGGCAAGAGGAAAAACATTGATGTGGGAAAGATGGTTTATACCTTTGCCATGGGAACTGACAGGCTTTATGAGTTCCTTGATCACAATCCGGTGTGCGCCAGTTATCCGGTACATTACTGCAACGATCCATATGTTATTGCCAAGAACGACAACGTAGTAGCTATCAATAATGCTTTGGAAGTGGATCTTTATGGACAAGTTGCTTCCGAAGCTTCAGCGGGGCGGCAGATATCAGGGACTGGCGGACAGCTGGATTTCATTTTCGGTGCCTATCATTCCAAAGGCGGCAAACCTATTATTGCCTTAAGTTCCACGGTTAAGAAATCTGATGGAACTCTGGCTTCACGGATTACCCCGGCTTTGAGTCCCGGAACCATTGTAACCGTTCCTAGATCTATCGCTGCCTATATCGTTACCGAATATGGCTATGTCAATTTAAAAGGCAAGAGCACCTGGGAACGGGCTGAGGGTCTGATCAATATCGCTCACCCCTCTTTCCGGGACGAATTGATTAAAGCCGCTGAGAAGGCCAAGATCTGGCTGCGCACCAACAAAATTGCTTAGTTAAAAGAGTCGGCAATTAATAGATTTTAAAAGAAAGGAGAATCATTAATGAACGAAGTGGTAATCGTAAGTGCCTGCCGAACTGCCATAGGCAAATTTTTGGGGAGTCTTAAAGACGTACCCGCCAAAGAATTAGGAATAACTGCAGGCAAGGAAGCCGTTCGCAGAGCAGGTATTCCCGCTGATATCATTGACGAGATAGTAGTGGGGCAGACTTATGGAGGAATGCAGGGCTCCCTGGTTTCACGTCAGATTGCGTTAGCTGTTGGCTTGCCCCTGAGAAGCAATGCCTGCCAGGTAAATCAGAACTGTGGATCTGGAATGCGGGCTCTGGATATTGCCTGCACCAATATTATGGCCGGGAAGACTGACATCGCTTTGGTAATCGGTATGGAGAGTATGAGTAATGCCCCCTATATGCTTCCTAAAGCCAGAGCGGGATACAGGATGGGACCCGGTTCTATTGAAGATTCCATGCTGCACGACGGGTTAATTGACGGCATGGTGCCCGGCCATATGGGAGTAACTGCGGAGAATGTGGCTGAATTATACGGCATCACCCGTGAAGAATGTGATCAGCTGGCGTTAATGAGCCACCAGAGGGCTACTAAAGCAATAGATGAAGGTATTTTCAAACAGGAAATCGTGCCCGTAGAAATTAAGACCAAAAAAGGGGTCACCATTTTTGACACCGATGAACACCCGCTCAGAGATACTAGCTTAGAGAAAATGGCCCAATTGCCGCCAGTCTTTAAGAAAGGCGGTGTGGTAACCGCTGCCAATGCCTCCGGTATCAACGATGCAGCAGCGGCTGTAGTAGTAATGTCCAAGCAAAAAGCTAAAGAACTGGGTGTAGAACCACTGGTAAAAATGATCAACATTGTTGCTGAAGGTGTAGCTCCCGAGGTCATGGGCTTAGGTCCGGCAGTAGCTGTTCCCAAAGCTCTTAAGCAGGCAGGCTTGAAATATGAAGATATCGATTATTGGGAGATAAATGAAGCCTTTGCCGCACAATTCCTGGGTGTTGGCCGCAAGCTCAAAGAAGATTTCGGAATCGAAATAGACCTGAATAAGACCAATCTCCACGGCTCCGGAATTGCTCTGGGTCATCCGGTAGGATGCACTGCTCTGCGCATTATTGTAACCATGATCTATGAACTGCAGAGACAGAACAAGACCCTGGGCGGTGCATCCCTTTGCGTAGGAACCGGTCCGGCCCTGGCTTCCTTGTGGACCCGCGACATTTAAAAAGAAAATGAATAACTAGAGCCAGCTAAATTCTTTAATTGGATTTATGCTGCATATGCATAGTATTAAAAAGGATTAGGGGGTTTTCATAATGGATTTCCGTTTAACTGAAGAGCAAGAAATGATACGGCAGATGGCAGCTGACTTTGCGGCCAATGAAATCGCACCTTATGCCGGTGAATGGGACAAAAACCACATTGTTCCCTACGATACCATTAAGAAGATGCAGGAACTTGGTTTGATGACCATTGGTGTACCGGCTGAATATGGCGGAGACGGACTGGATTGGCTGTCCAAATATCTGGTTTGTGAAGAAATCGCCTATGGTGATGCCGGATTAGCCACCACCATGATCGCTTCAACCCTGTTGGCTTCAGATCCTATTTGGGTTGGTGCTAATGACGAACAGAAAAAATGGTGGTACGGACGGATGCTGGAAGGTGCTACCTGTGGCTTCTGTCTGACTGAGCCTGGTGCTGGTTCCGATGCCCTGGGATTGTCTACTAAGTGTGTAAAAGACGGCAATGATTATATTATTAATGGTACCAAGCAGTTCATAACCAATGGCGGACATGCCAGACAGTTTACAGTCTTCGCCACTTTGGACAAAAGCCTGGGCAATAAAGGTATCTGCTGCTTCATGGTTGACAGGGATACCCCCGGTATTACCATTGGCCCCGAAGAAGATAAAATGGGAATCAGAAGTTCCAGTACCACCCAGGTCATCTTCGAAGATGTCAGAGTACCTGGTTGGATGTTACTGGGCGGCGAAGGCAAAGGAACCCCTATCTTAATGGAGACCCTGGATCTATCCCGTACAGCTATTGCGGCCATGGCAACCGGAATCGCCCATGCAGCCTTAAATGCAGCTCTCAACTATGCTAATGAAAGACAGCAGTTTGGCAAACCTATTTCCTCCTTCCAGGCTATTTCCTTTATGCTGGCTGATATGGCTACTGCTGTGGAAACAGCACGGTTGCTCTACCAGAAAGCTGCTTGGCTGCAGGATCATGAGCTGCCTTTCAAGATAGTTTCCAATATGGCCAAAATGTATGCCGCTGATTGTGCAATGAAGGTCACCACTGATGCGGTGCAGATTTTCGGCGGATATGGCTATGTGAAAGAATATCCGGTGGAAAAATACATGCGTGATGCCAAGATCATGCAGATATTCGAAGGTACTGTCCAGGTGCAGAGAATGGTTATCGGCAAATATTTGAGCCAGGGCGGTTATAATCCTTATCCAACTAAATAACTAAATAAGTACTTAGCTCAATAATATTGATGCCCCTATTAACACCATCGATCGCTGAAAATACTTAACCCGGGCAATGCAACTGCCCGGGTTTTTCATCTAAAAACGGTGTCTTCTGTACTGGCTGGGTATTCTTTTGCGCAGCAAAAGCAATATTAGTCTTTTTAGAGCATTTTGCAGGCGTATGCTTTTTTTAAATATCAGTATCAATGCGACCAAGCCTGCCAGGATTAATGACCACTTGGAGGCGATGATTGTGGCAGGTAACGATACTGACAAAGGAAAGGCAGAACTTGTCTTAAGGTTTATATTGTCCTGAGCTATCAAATCGATACCTCCTACTTGCTCGCCCTTCAGATACAATAAACAAGTTCCTATCTTCTCCCCTGCCTTGATAGGAGCCTCCCTTTCCGAATCAATGTCCAGGCTGTAGGCTAAATAAAGAGCTTCTTCATCGGTAACCGCTATTTTTATATCAGTTTTTGGAGCCGCAGCAACTGCATGGGAAGTGCCATTTTTGACATTCACCATCCGGGATACATCCTGGGCTTTTCCCAGGGATACCATGTGATAATTATTAAAACCGAATTCAAATAAGTTGATCAAGTCTTCATAGACTGTAGAAGAATTCATGGAAACAGCTATTAAAAGCATATCTCCTCTTTTCGCTGCTCCCACTACACAGTTGCCTGCCTGCCGGGTATAGCCGGTTTTTACTCCTACCGCATCATCATAACGGTAAAGCAGGCGATTTTGATTAAGCAGGATACGATCTTCTTCAGGCCTGCTGTCCCAGGGAATAACTGCTCTCTTGGTACTGACCACTTCAGCAAAAACTGGATTGACCAGAGCATGCTTGGCTAGTAAAGCCATATCATAAGCGGAGCTATAATGAGCCTCATCATGCAATCCGTGGGGATTCATAAAATGAGTGTTTTTCAGCCCCAAGTCCCGGGCTTTTTGGTTCATCATTGAGACGAAAGCTGTTTCACTGCCTGCAATACTTTCTGCCAGAGCTACACAGGCATCATTAGCTGAAGGCAGCATAGCTGCATAAAGCAAATCCCTTCTGGTCAGCACCTCGCCGGGCTCTAAGTATACAGTGGCTTCAGGAGTTTCAGCAGCATGTTCACTTATGGTTACTTTTTCATCAAGGTTACCGTATTCCGCAACCAAAAAACCGGTCATTATCTTGGTCAGACTGGCAGGGGGGAGCTGTTCATGACTGTTGTGTTCATACAATACTCGGCCTGAATAGGCATCCAGTAAAACAACCGCTTTGCCGTTGGTTTGCAGTTCTGTACCAGCAGGTGAACTGCCGCCGGCGGCTAAGGGGATGGTATTAGCAAAAATAAAGCACAGGGTAAGCAAGCAACATGTCAATCTATATAAAAAGTTCATTGAAAAAGACTCCGTTCAATTGCCAATCTTTAGTAATCTAAGCAGGATTAGATGCTCCTATTAAATATACCGGCATATAACCACGAAGAAATTTTATCAGTTTGTTTAATTTCAATGCAACATTTCTGCCCGGTTGCGATGGGCAATTATGAGCAATTGCAGCGGTAAGGCTCAATGAGATAGCTTAAACTCGATTTCGATTTTTTAAACCGGGAATAAAAAACTCTCCGGTAATTTAATCCGGAGAGTGTGCTGCTGAGCATTATTTTAATTGTGGAACCTCACCCCAATTGGTTGTTAGTGCTGACCACGACTGGAGGATGGATACTGTCCGGCAGAAGACTGTCTCAGGCAACTGGTGTGAAAATAGCGTTCTTCGAAGCATATGTGGTCTTTCTGCCCTATTGGTTCGTGACAGATCTTGCAGCGGGTGTTAGCAATTTTTCTTTGCATTTCTGCATAGAGCTGTTTTTCATATTGGGTCATAGTGCTGGTCATAGACCCACCCCCTTTTGGTCTTTGCTCCCGATGTCCTTCAGACCCGATCCGGGAGGTTTCCTTTGGTCTGCCATTTCAATTCTTCTGTATACATTATACAATATCCCCAACCGGGTTAACACTCCCAGAATCCCCAGGAAACAGCTAATTCTCTAAGGAAACAACACAATTATGCTATTGAGTCGGATTTAACCTTGATTTTTAAGGATTACCAAGTAGCTGGTCGGGATTAGTTGTAATTTCCTTTACAAAGGTCAAGTACCAAACCGGCAACTGCTCAGCAGATATGGTTAGCTGTGATATTATTGTATTGAAGGGTTTTACCTACAATACGATATAATAAAAAAGATGGTGTAATAAGGAAAACTGAGTTTTACCTTAGAGTGATGTAAAAGACCCACTTTCAGGAGCATAATATGGGGGCCAACTCATTGGCAAGCAATACCACAAAGCAGTTTCTTGACGATTTATTTACCTCCCGGGACCAGGGACATGTTGACCCCCGGAGAATAATATTGGCCTCCCGGATTCGGTTGGTTTTTGTCTTTCCCCTGATGTGCCTTATCATTTATGCCTATCTAGCCAGCTTTTCCAGCCGCAATTGGCCGGCTTACATCCAATTCTGGTTATTAAGACTAATTGTAGTAATGGCTGTTACATATTTAATCGCTAACTGTGCCATTAATTTTTCCATCAAGTGGCCCCGCTTGATACAGCGAGTTAATGGTCTCATCTTGTTAGCCGAATTGGCTACTATCCAGTTGCTATGCTTATGGGGAGGATTTCTTTCCTTTCCGGCGGTTTTACTTTTAATTGTAGCAGTGGTGATTTATCGAGTAGGTCTGGATTATTACACTGCTTTGCTGGCGGCTGTATCCGGGGCTGTCATTTATACCTTTCTGGTTATAGCGGAAATAACAGGCATAATTCCTCAGTATCCCGGGATGGCCGGTTCTGTTAGTGTCCAAGCTGCCGGGGTTAACTTGCTAATGATTTATATGAGTACATTTATACTTTTTGTCATCTCCAACTATACTATGAATCAGTTAACCCAATTAAACCAGCAATTGGAAGAGAAAAGCAGCATAGACAGTATGACCGGGATTCCCAACAGACGTTATTTTGAGGAACATTTGGTTAAAGAATGGCGCCGGGCTATGCGCGACTTAAGACCTCTGTCCCTCATAATGATCGATATTGATAATTTTAAGAAATATAATGATACATATGGCCACCTTAAAGGGGACGAATGTTTAAAAAAAGTAGCCGATTGCCTGTACAAGGGAGTACACAGGCCCTCTGATGTAGTGGCTCGGCTTGGTGGCGAAGAGTTCGCAGTATTGCTTCCCGAAACTACCTTGAATGGAGCAGCCAGTCTGGCAGAAAAACTGCGGCATGATGTGGAAATGCTGAATATCCCACACAAGCATTCTGATTGTGGCGGGAAGATTACTATTAGTTTGGGGGTAGCTTCCCTAGTCCCCGGTGCTCCCCTGCACCCGAGAGATCTTTTGAAACATGCGGATAAAGCTCTCTATCAAGCCAAGCAATTGGGAAAAAACCGGGTATCGGTTGATTTTACTCTTTCCTGATTCCAGCTGGCATAATTCCTTAATAAAACTGGATATGGAAAGACTTCATGTCCAATAACCATAATCGGGCTAATCTATCGGAGAAAGGTGCTGGTATGAAGTGAAAATATGCATATTAGATGCTAAAACCCTGGGTGACGATCTTGAGTTTTCGGAATTGGATCAATTAGGGTCATTGTATGTATATCCGGTAACTCCCCCGGAAAAGGTGGTAGAGCGAATAAAAGGGTGCGATGCGGTGATCACCAACAAGGTAGTTCTGAATGCCGGCAACTTAGCCTCGGCTCCTACTGTTCGCTTAATATGTGTGGCAGCTACCGGCACTAATAATATTGACTTGGAATATGCCCGCCAACAAAAGATAATGGTGTGCAATGTTGCCGGGTATTCTACTCCCAGTGTGGTGCAGCATACTTTTGCCATGCTTTTTTATCTTTTGGAAACCACTGCTTATTACGACCAATATGTTAAATCTGATCAGTATGCCGGCAATGACATTTTTACACACCTGGGGCGGCCCTTCTGGGAAATAGAGGGCAAAACCTGGGGAATAATCGGCTTAGGCACTATCGGTAAAAGTGTGGCTAAAACTGCTCAATCCTTCGGATGCCGGGTAATATACTATTCCACCAGCGGCAAGAATATAAATAATAACTATGAAAGAGTGGATTTGGCGGAACTCCTGCAGAGATCGGACATAATATCTATTCATGCTCCCCTGAACCAAGATACTATGAATTTACTTGACTACGAGCGAATCAAACTGATGAAGCCTCATGCAATCCTGTTGAACTTGGGACGGGGAGGTATTGTAAACGAAGAGGATCTGGCCCGGGCGTTGAATGAAAATCTGATCGGTGCTGCTGGCCTGGATGTTTTGGAAAAGGAACCTATCAATAAAGATAATCCCCTACTAAAGATAAAAAATCCTGAAAAGCTGTTAATAACGCCCCATATTGCCTGGGCAAGCCAGGAGGCCCGCCGTCGCTTGGTACACGAAATAGCACTAAACATTCAGGGCTTTTTACAGGGGGCGCCACGAAACGTGGTGGTTTAACGGTTTTTGCATTCATAACGACATAAACTTATGATTAGTCGTTTTATTTAAGTTTAGGCAAATATAATTGCTTCCAATTGGGAGTAAATCATACAAATAATAGCATTTAATTCCTGACTGATTTCCCAATTATCCCGAACAACTAAAAATAATTTATAATAAGCACTAGTTTATAATATAAGCAAATATTAATTGCTTCTTGAAACTTGTATTTATTAGCAATAAAGATGGGTCACAGATTGTATACAGTACATTCTAAGGGACTGTCTTGATTTGCATTACCTGCATGTTTTACCCTATTTTTAATGTCTGATTAATGCTTAATTGGAGGGTTCTATGGAAAATAAGATTAAAGTAGCTATAGTAGGTTATGGAAATATTGGCCGATATGCTGTGGATACGGTTCAGTCTGCTCCAGACATGGAACTGGTCGGAATAGTACGCCGTAAAGAATCCTTGCACAATCAGCAGCCAAATGAACTCAGCGGAATTAAGGTAGTCTCTTCTATTAGCGAATTGCCAGGAGTGCAGGTTGCCCTGTTGTGCACCCCTACCCGCTCAGTACCGGAGTTCGCTAAAGAAATTCTGGCTGCGGGAATCAATACCGTGGACAGCTATGACATTCATAATCAGTTGGCTGACCTGCGTCTTGAACTTGATCAGATCGCTAAAGCTCATAAATCAGTGGCAGTGGTTTCTGCAGGATGGGATCCCGGTACCGACTCCATAATCCGCTGTATGTTTAAGTTTATGGCTCCTCAGGGAATCACCTACACTAATTTCGGCCCTGGTATGAGTATGGGGCACTCAGTTGCTGTCAATGCTATAGCGGGAGTGGAAAAAGCTCTGTCTCTGACTATTCCTATAGGTACTGGTATGCACCGGCGCATGGTCTATGTGCAGTTAAAACCGGGTGCAGACTTTGCTGAAGTTGAAAAGGCTATAAAGAATGATCCTTACTTCATAAAAGATGAGACTCATGTGCAGCAAGTTGAAGATGTGCGGCAGTTAACAGATATGGGCCATGGCGTAGTAATAGAACACAAAGGCAGTTCTGGAAATGCCCACAATCAAAGGATGCAATTTACCATGAGCATAAATAATCCGGCTTTGACTGCCCAGATTATGACAGCTGCAGCCCGGGCCAGTCTAAAACAACCACCTGGTGCTTATACTCTCATACAAATCCCAATAATTGATTTTATGTATGGAAACCCCGACGACATAATCAGAAGTCTTGTATAATTAATGAGGCCTCACTACCGGTTCAGGAAGTGAGGCCAATTTATTAGGAGATTAAAAGTTGTATTCCGCTTCTTGTACCTCAAATTGAAACCAGTTGAAGTCTCCTCCTGCTAACTCCCAGATTACTTCCCCTTTTGAGGGTATCTGTATACCATCGAAGCAGTGATATTCAGTTAAATATATGCTCCAGGGAGTCAACTCAAAGTGATCACCCACAGCGCGAGGACGATTGGCCTTGAATTCCACTACTTCTCCCCGGTCATTAAACTTGAATATTCCTGAACCGGTCACTCCTTTGTATTCCATGGTTGCTTTGGCTGTATAAGGATCGATCTCCTCCCAACGTATTTCAGAACTGACTGCTGCCGATGGAAACCAAACCGTCTCAGCTAGATAGCGCAGTAAAGAACCCTGGTTTATTTCCTCGTTATTATTTAGATTGACCACTGGAAATATTCCCATTAATTTGATAAGCATACTGCCAATTCCGCTGAAATACTTATCTCTGGCCAGTAATTTTACCCCTGGGGCGAAATTTACTCTCGCATGCCAAATAAAACCAGGCTGATCAACATTATAATAACTGACTGCTGCAAACGGCATCCATTTGCCTTCAGGTGAGGTTTTCATCTGCCCCTTTTGCCTGATCATGGCCTTATGTATTCTTTCCCTGCCAATGATTTGTGAATTGCGCAGCCAATGCTGAACACAGTCCGGCAGGTTGTGTAAATTTTCGCTGGTTATTTGGCCTTTTTGACTGAAGTCCTGCGGCAATAATTCCTTAATTTCACTATCTACAGAGTATTTAAATTGCCGGGAAGCAATACCAGAACCCAATATCAACAGGATAATTAAGCTTGCTGCCGAAATAAGAAAATAATAGATTGCCGTCATTCTTGCCGCTCCTTTGCACCGGTAGACCGGTTCAGTTTGAATTTTGGATACACCTACAATTATCACCCCATATACACGGTCTGCCAAGTAACACCCATATTATTTTGTTTTGTCCAAAACAGGTAGGCTCACACAGCGGCAGTTTATGCAAGGTATCAGCTTTAATACACGTAGTAAAGGAAAAAGAGGGAGGCATTAATATGAGTTCAAGCTTGCGAAAAGTAATTCTACTACTGCTGTTAATAATCCTTGCCTATACAATCAGCGGCTGTGGGTCTTCCAAAAGTATGGATGCTGCGGTAGAAACCAGCCATAGCAGAGTAGCTTCTGAAGCAGAAATGATTAACGATGGCGTTATGTATGATGGTGCAGGGGCAGCCTTGGGGACTAAGCTTGTACATACTCTGGAATATAGCCTTTTAGTATCAGATCCTCAGGAAGCAGTCAGCAGAATTATAGAACAGGCTAATAACCTAAACGGATACTTAGTGGAGAGTCATATCTCAGCCCACAATGGTGAATCCAATTATGCGCGCCTGGTGGTTAAAGTACCCCAGGATAAAATGCATGAGATGTCCAATTATTTGGAATCAATGGGTACGGTTCAAAACCAGTCCATGTATACCGAAGATGTAACCACTGAGTATTATGACACCGAAGCGCGGATCAAAGTCTTGCAAAAGGAAGAAGAACGCATGCTGTCATTCATGGATGATGAATCGGCAACTATTCAGGATTTATTAGCTATTGAACGGGAAATTGCCCAGGTAAGGGAGAAGCGGGAATCACTGCAAGCCCGCATGAATGTGCTGAAAAATCAGGTTAACTATGCCCAGTTTAATATTCATCTGAATTCTTCCTACGATGAGATTTCCGCTCCTCAAGGTACCGTGTCTAAAGCCAAAGCTGCTTTTATAAAAAGTATTAACTCGATGATGCAGCTGTTTAACTGGTTAGTGATAATATTCTCTGTAGTACTCCCCTATTTGATCTTGGCAGGATTAGGATACGGCATATTACGTGCTGTTAAAAAGCGGAGATTAGCAAAAAAGGAATAGTCATAGACCGATAGATGAAAACAGGGAGCGACTGGTCTGCCAGCGCTCCCTGTTTCCTATGAGTTATCGTTTTTGAAAATAGAATACATCGTTGTCACAGGTAATCTGCAGTACCCCTTGCTGAAACAGGTGATAAAGATGAGACATGGCTTCACCTACAGCGAAAAGCTTCTGACCCCAGGGAAAATCGTGCCATTCCTTGATGGTGAGGTCCCATTTCATCTGTTTAGCTACCTGGGTACCAGTTAATCTTTGGCTGCCAAGAATGTCCAGTACATTTGCCAGACGTGCTTGATGATGGTTTTTTAATTCATTTATTCTGCCTTGACAATCGTGTATGATATTGCGGTGACCCGGTAAAACCACCTCAACATCTAAGGCGGCTATACGGTCCAAACTGTTCAGATAATTACCCAATACATCCTCCCCCAACTGCCACAGGGTTATGTTGGGGGTAATTTTATCCAGGATATGATCTCCTGACAGCAGGAGTTTCTTTTCCTGATCATACAGGCATATATGTCCGGGAGTATGTCCTTTGGTTTCCAGGCACTTGAAGCAGTATGAGCCTACCTTTATGACATATCCTTCCTCTACGGTAGTAAAACCGTGGAATCTTTCCGGTGCATAACGATAACCCGGATGGCGCTCAATGGTGTTTTCGATTCCATCAGCTATTAAACCACTGTTGAGCAGAAATCTGCTGAATATTTTCCAATGAGCACTCTCCTGTCCGCCTCCTACCACATAAGCATCCGGTTCACTCATCCAAACTGTAGTTTCAGGAGTGACCAGAAAACTAAGCAGTCCGGCATGGTCGGAATGCAAGTGGGTAATAAAGAGATCAGTGTTTTCCATACGGACGTTTAATTCCTGCAAAGCGCTAACCATGGCCTGGCGTGATTCCTCACAATTAAACCCCGTATCCACCAATAGATTTCGTTCATTACCTCGAATAAAGTAGGAATTGGTAGCCCTTAAAGGGTTTTTGGGTAAAGGAATTTCTATTTTGAAAATGTCTGGCAATACTTGTTCAATCATAGCTGCTCTCCTTGCTGAATTATTACTGTGATGTAAGTATGCAATTGGCTATTAGCGGCCCTTAAAATTAGCTTCCCTGCGTTCAATAAATGCCCGTACCCCTTCTGCAGCATCTTCACTCTTCATAATAGGCATGATATCCGGCATTAATCTGGCCAGTGCTTTTCTGGTACCATCCACCCTGGCAATTCGCGCTGACCGTAATGCTGCCTGTACTCCCAAAGGTGCTTGTTTGGCTATACGATTGGCAATCTCCAGAGCACGATGGAATTGCTGGCCAGGTTCAACCACTTCCTGTACGAGACCAAGACGATAAGCCTCTGCTGCAGTTATCTCGTCACCGGTAAGCAGGTAGCGCATAGCGTTACCCCAGCCCAGTTCCTCAAACATGCGCACTGTTGCTCCGCCTACCGGATAAATGCCTCGTTTGACTTCAATCTGGGCCAGACGCAGATCTGAGGCTGCAATCCTCACGTCGGTACACAAGAGCATCTCAAAGCCCACGGTATAGCAGATACCTTGCACCGCCATCACCAAAGGTTTGCTTAAGCGGCGATCTTCATCCAGACCGAAGGGATCGATCATATCTTCAGGCAGATCAGGCATTTTGCCTTCAGCGAAAACTCCTGTCCACTCAGGTAAATCCAGACCGCCTGTAAAATGATCCCCGTGGGCAAACAGCAAGCCGCAGAAAAGATCGGGATCCTGATGCAGCTCTCCATAGGCTTTGGCCAATTGCCAGTACATATCCAGGCTCAGAGCATTCCTTTTCTCGGGACGATTCAAGCCGATCAGCAGTACATGTCCCTGTCTCTCCACTGTCACCAAATCTTTACTCATACCTTTCCCTCCCGAATAATTATTTATATTCCGTTTCCTAGGGGAACTTACTCATCCTGCTGAGGTTTGATACGGCATAATTTTTTCTGCAGTTCCTTCTTTTTATCCACATGAGCTCCGGCACCACCCCTGAGAAAGTGAGATGTTCCTACTCTAACCTTCTTATAAACGGGTTTGGTTTTAGAGCGCTTAGTCATTCTGCTCCTTCTCCTAAAGGTTGTTTTAATTAAGCATACCATATTGGTACCTGAAAATTACCAATCCTATACAATTATCTTCAAGATTAATACTTGTTTATGGATGCTCATCCGCTTCATATCTATAATTAAGCCCGGCCATTGAGTAAAATAATATGGTACGCCATTATCTCGTCCTAATACCAACAGCAGTAAAAGTGACTATAAGGAGGAATAACTATGGCAGGAAATGTTAAGGTAATGGTTGCTCCGGGGCGTTATGTTCAGGGACAAGGAGCTATTTTTGAGATTGGACGTCACGTTAAGAAATTAGGTAAGAAAGCACTGGTAATAGGAGGCAAAACTGGTCTGGCCAGTACTCGGGAAGGACGGGAAAAAAGTTTTGCCGAAAATGGCATCAGCCAGGTGGAGGAACTCTTCGGCGGTGAATGCAGTTCTGCGGAAATTGAGCGCCTGAGTAATCTGGCCAGGGAAAAGGAATGTGATGTGATAGTTGCCAGTGGAGGCGGCAAAGCCATTGATACCGCTAAGGCCGTCGCCGCAGCGGTAAATGCCCGGACGGTAATTGTACCTACCATAGCATCCAGCGATGCTCCCTGCAGTGCCATGTCAGTAATTTATAAAGACGATGGTACAATCGAAAGATTCTTCATCCCCCCTACCAACCCAGATTTAGTTTTGGTCGATACTGAAATAATAGCCAAGGCACCCGTCAGAATGCTGGTAGCCGGCATGGGTGATGCTTTGGCTACCTGGTTGGAAGCTGATGCTGCTTGTCAATCAGGTGCCCGTAATCCTGCCCGGGGACTGCCTACTTCCGCAGCGATGGCTTTGGCCAGGCTGTGTTTTGACATTCTGATGGAATATGGACTGCAGGCTAAAATAGCTAATGAACGCCAGGCAGTAACCACCGCTTTGGAAAAAGTAGTTGAGGCCAATATTCTGCTGAGCGGTATCGGTTTTGAGAGCGGTGGGGTGGCTGCAGCCCATTCTCTCCAGGATGGTTTAAATATGCTGGAAGAATGCCATGACTTTTATCACGGCGAAAAAATAGGATTCTTGGCTCTGGTACAAATGGTATTGGAGGGCCGGCCGAAAGAGCTTATCCAACAGGTTTATGAGTTCAACTATAAAGTGGGCCTGCCGATTACTTTAGCTGATTTGCACATAGATAACATCAGCGAAGAGCGTCTGAGAGAAGCTGTGGCTGTTTCCTGCAAGCCCAAAGCCATCATTTATAACCATGCTTTCCCCATTACTGAGGAACTAGTGTTTGATGCTATTTTGACTGCCGACGAAATGGGAAAACGTATTAAAGCCGGCCAGCCCATAGTATAAATAGCAGCAACTCCTAGCGGATGGAATATTACTTCGCGGTTAGAATATTATGGATTATAATATTTTTAGAAAGGAGTGAAGCGCATGCCGGATTTTGAATATTATGATCTTAATGTGCAAGGCCCTCTGGCTTATGTAACACTGAAGCGGCCTGATCGCTTAAATACCCTGGGCTTGGGTCCCTGGAAAGAGATTGTCTTAGTTCAGGATGAAATTGAGGCCAACCCTGATATTCGTGTGGTAATTATCAAAGCCGATGGCGATCATTTCAGTGCCGGTATTGATCTGCATGACCTGGAAAAGGTTGATTCCCGCTGGGTAGCCGACAATATCCACTGGCTGCAGCGTCTCAATTCTCGCTGGCAGGACATGAATCCGATAGTAATTGCCGCAGTACATGGGGTTTGCTACGGAGCAGCTTTTGAAATGATTATCGCCTGCGATATCCGCATAGCTTCGGAAGATGCTCGTTTTTCTATTCCGGAAGTGAGATTCGGCTTATCTCCTGATATGGGAGGCAGTCAAAGGCTGCCGCGCCTGGTAGGTCCTGGCCAGGCCAAGCGTCTAATTATTGCCTGTGATGAAATTGATGCCCGTGAAGCTAAAGAGATCGGATTGGTGGAAATAGTGGTGCCCAGGGATCAACTGTACAAAAGAGCTGAGAAAATGGCCAAAAGAATCATTAACAATCCGCCCTGGGCAGTGCGGTTTGCCAAAAAGGCCATTAATGCTTCCCTGGACAGCAGCATAGCGGGAGGACTCTTACTAGAACAAATTCAATCTATTTTCTGCTGTGGTACGGAAGATCAGAATGAAGCTATCCGGGCTTTCTTTGAAAAACGCAAGCCCCAGTTTCAGGGGAAATAGCCGGAAACAGGATATATAAACAACGAGGCTGTCCCCAACCCGCCAGCGGACTAAGGGACAGCCTTTTCTTTGCCTAGTACAAATGGAGTTAGAATAACCCGGCTATAAAGTTATCCCCGAAACTATCCAGGGGGAATCTGAACTCCTGTATTCCCGCAACATAAGGAGCGATTTCATAGAGACCAAAATAGATAACCAGATTACCTTCTTCTATATAAAAGGGTTGGTTTTCGGTGATGCTCTGGAAACCCAATTCCCCATCAAAAAAGATCCCATCACTGGCCTCAATTTGTTTTTTTATTTCCTGGTTAATTATAGAAATATAGTCATAATCCGGTGCAAACAGATCACTTAACCTTAATTCCCCACCGGTGGTCAGGTCTATATTGTAAGCCCGGCGGTCAGTAAAACCATGAGCTCCCCCGGTATAGCTGTAGTATTCAATATACAGGCTCAGGAAGCGATCGCTGCAGAAGCTTTCCTGAACGCGGGACATAGCCACATAGTCATGAACAGGATAACCGTATTGCTTGGCATTATTTACATACTCCTCCAAAGTGGAAGCTACTTCTTGCCGGAAATCTTCAGCCTCTTTTACCCAGCGGGAGTTGATTTGCTCCTGCAGTGATTGATCAGGCATACCAGTTATTACTGGCAGTTCCAAGTCCACCTCCATATTTTCCTGTTTCTCTTTTATTATCTTCTTTTCCAGTCTTAAGTCCTGCTGGGAGTCAGGTGCAGGTGGTTGAGCATTCAGATCAATGATTTCTTTACAGGCGGTAATGATGCGAGCCAGTTCTGCCCGAGTCAGGCTGTCCTGAGGACGAAAATACCCGTCATCGCCTTTCATGATTCCCGTATTGTGAACAAAAACCACCGCATTCATTTCTTGATTGCTTAGACCTTCGGTGTCTTTAAATTCGGGCATCAGCATAATCATAGGCACACTGATACCTTTGGCGGTAAAGGCATTTTGGATAGCCTGTGCCATTTCCAGCCGGATTATAGGACGGTCCGGGTAAAAGAGGTCGCCCTGGAAAGGAAATACTTCATTTATTGCGCACAGGAGAACTGATTGAGCATACCAGGTATCTTCCTTTACATCCTGGAAAAAGTCAGATACAGCCGGCTCTTTGACATCCTGCTGTTTATCGTGGTTTAATGCGAAAGCTCGCGCTAGAACCGAGGCTGCCTGGGAGCGAGTAACTAACTGGTTGGGGGCAAATATCATTTCACCCCGTTCATTTTTCCCTATTCCCATCATTAACTGTTGTTCTGCAGCTTTGGCAATATACGTCTGGGCCCAGTGATCCCTGGTATCGCTGAAGATCTGATCAGAACTGGCTGAAGCTATCCCCGGCATACAAAGGGTGAAAGTAATAACTGCACTTATTGCTGTGAAACGTTTGAACATACACTGACCTCCTGAATGTTTTCTATTAGAAAATACGCCTTTAGCTATTAATACTTTCAAAGGAGAAAGGATTTTTCTCGGTAAGGGCAGCTAATTAATTATATAAAACCAGGTCCGAATGTAAATGCTAATACCAAACTAAAGGAAGAGGTGAAGGTATGGATACTATTGATATGCTTCCCGAGGTGCCCAGCTCATTCTGGATAGATTCCACACCTGGAACCGATTATCCCGCCTTGGACCGGGATATAGGAGTGGACATAGCAATCATCGGCGGCGGAATCGCGGGTATAACTACGGCCTACTTGTTAAAACAGGCGGGGGGATCGGTGGCGGTACTGGATGCCGATCGTATTCTTCAGGGTACTACCGCCCATACCACGTCCAAGCTTACTGCCCAGCACGCTATTATCTACTCCAAAATTAAAAAGCAGATGAGCGCAGAACTAGCCCAGCAATATGCTGATGCCAATATGTATGCCCTAGATCTGGTAGAACAGATCAGCAAGGAGAAAAAGATAGACTGTGATTTCACCCGGTTGCCGGCTTATACTTTCACACAATCTGACCAGTATGTTAAACAAATTGAAGAGGAAGTAGAAATAGCCCGCTTATTGGGCCTGAAAGCTTCCTTTCAGCAGGATATTCCCCTGCCCTTTCCGGTCAAAGCAGCCATGCGCTTTGATAATCAAGCCCAGTTTCACTGTCTGAAATTCCTGAAGGAACTGGCCCGGCACATTCCCAGCCGGGATAGCTATATATTTGAAAACACCAAGGCCATCAATATCGAGGAAGGCAGCCCCTTGACCGTTGTCACTGAAACGGGCAAAAAGGTAAGAGCCTCCCATATAGTGATTGCTACTCATTTTCCCTTCTTTGATGGCGGGGGATTTTATTTTTCCCGTATGTATCTGGAAAGATCATATGTCGTTGCTGCCACTATTGCGGAAGAGTTTCCTGAGGCCCACTTCATATCCGCAGAAGACCCGGGGCGTTCCCTGCGCTATACTTCCTCTCAATATGGCCCTTTGGTTTTATTTGGGGGTGAACACCACAAAACCGGGCACGGTACCGATACCAACAAGCATTATAAAAATCTGATGGATTTTGCCAACCAGCACTTTCATGTTAAAAAAATCTATTATCGCTGGTCTACCCATGATTGCGTGACCATTGATGGTGTACCTTATGTAGGAAACCTCACTTCCCGCAGTCCCAATATTTATGTGGCTACTGGTTTTGGCAAATGGGGCATGAGCAACGGCATAGCCGCGGCGAAAATAATCAGTGACCTGATCGCCACCGGAGATAATCCCTGGGCTCAGGTCTACAATCCTTCCCGTTTTATCACTTCCGGATCAGCTCTAAAGACATTTATCGGTACTAACTTAAGTGTGGCTGAAAAGTATATTACCGGTAAATTGGAACGGGGCGAAAAGGATGCTGATGTTAAAAAAGGTGAAGGAAAAGTAATCGATGTTGAAGGGCAAAGAATTGGAGCTTACCGGGATGCCGAGGGTGTTCTGCACATGGTAGATACCACCTGTACCCATCTGGGCTGTGAATTAACCTGGAACGATGCGGAAAAGTCCTGGGATTGCCCCTGTCATGGTTCACGGTTTACCTACGAAGGTGAAATTATTGAAGGACCGGCAATTAACAAGTTACAGCATGTCAAAGCCGGGCCTAATGAAGTTGAAGCCAGGATTTTCAGTTAAACGGATGCACCATATGCGGCCGTCATTATAGATATGGCGGTCTTTTATTTTGTTTTTTAGAAAGGTGAGTTTCCTTGAAAATTCGTCTAGGTTATGTAGCCATGTCTTCTGTATTGCAAAACTGCTCCCCTTCCAAGACTATAACGGCCGGCAATCTCAGCAAAATTGAGCCAAAAGAAGCCAGGCACAGCCGCTTGCTGCGCTTGGCGAGGGAGAACCTGCACAACACTCAGCGTTTGTTTTTTCATAATAAAGCTCACGATATTAAAGTGTTTCGCTTGACTTCCAAATTGATTCCTTTGGCCACTCACCCTCTGGCGGAGGATTGGAACTGGTATGAACAGCTTCAGGAGCAACTGGCCTCTCTAGGTGAATATGCCCGCCAAAACGGGTTTCGGCTTAGCGCCCACCCCGACCATTACACTCTGCTTAATTCACCTCGTGAGGAGGTTGTCTCTGCTTCCCTGCGGGATCTGGAATACCATCATAAGATATTTCAGGCTATGCAAATGGATGCATCAGCTAAGCTGGTTATACATGTAGGAGGCAGTTATAAGAACAAAAAAGAATCCCTGCAGAGGTTTAAAGAAAATTTTGCCCTGATACCAGCGGAAATCAGGAGCCGTATTATTTTAGAGAATGATGACAAGATATTCACTGTTGCCGAGGTGCTGGAACTATGTCACCAGATACATATTCCTATGGTTCTGGATATCCATCATCACTGGTGCAATAACCAGGGGGATGATATCCGGGATTATTTTGGTGATATTCTGGCCACCTGGAAAGAAGAATCCTTCCCTCCTAAGGTACATGTCTCCAGTCCCCGCAGCAGCAGAAATATTCGGGCCCATGCCGATTATGTGGATGTGGAGTTTTTCATGTCTTTTGTAGATAAAATACGTGGTTATAACACGGATATTGATGTTATGATTGAAGCCAAGAAAAAGGATGGTGCCCTGTTCCAGTTGATGGACGATCTGAAAAAAGTTCCATCCATCAAGATCTTGGATGAAGCAACCATCCTGGCAGAGTGAATCGGATGAGATTATTGAGGCTGACTACATCCGTTTGGCAACATTGTTTATAAGCTGACCTACTGAGGCAAGCATTATCTGTACAGGATAATCAGCCAGCCCGCCTTTTATATATTGATCATAGAATTTTTTGGTTAATGCATCATGGTTTGCTCCCGCCAGCAATTCTTCCTTAATAGCTGCAAAAGCGTCCTGAGCGGATTGCAAGGACCGTTGATAAAAATCTTGTACCTGCTCATACCCGCTGATAACCGGTCCATGCCCCAGGGCCAGAACACGGGTGGGGTAATTCATCAACTTGCGCAGGCTGTCCAGGTATAAATCGTAGTCTTGAAAGAAAACCGGTGCTATTATTCCCTCGTTTATGGCTGTTCCTGCAGCGTCAGATACGAACATGACTTCTTCTTCAGGTAAATATACAGAGATGGAACAGGAGCTGTGCCCGGGAGTTTCAATAATTTGCAGGGTAAGGCCGGATCCCAAACTGATAGTGTCCCCTTCCCCTACTGTTTGGTCAATCTGTAACAGGGCTATATCCGGAGGAACCGGTTTTTCGCTGATACGGTGATCCTCAAAATACACCTGGCTGACCATTTCATCGCCCATCTGCATTAGTTGACGGACTTTCTCCTTGGCAAGCAGCTTTTCAGCAGCCGCATGGCCTAACACCTGTGCCTGGGGGAACATTTTTTTAAAGCTGGGGAGTCCGCATACGTGATCAAAATGGGAATGCAATACCAGGATATGAGTCACTTGGGGCTGGGGATTCAGACTCTCCCATTGACGGATAAAAGCAGGAATACCGGCACTCATACCGCATTCAAGTAAAGCAGCCTGGCTGCGGCCTACAATATAATGATTAAAGTGCCCGTTACCCAGCAGCATTACATTATCTGATATCTGCATTCTAGATTCCTCCTTCATGATAAAAAACGGTTGTCAAGCTAATTCGTCATTGCTAAGGAATAAACCTTCCTAAACCTGTAATGCCGTCAATACTGCTGGCAAATGGTTAGTTTTGTGCTTCCTGTAACATACTAATTCTGTCAGAAAAACTTACCCCGGAGGTGGAATATGGATCGAGTAATAGCTGTGGAGAATAATTTAAAGCCGGTTAAAGATTTTTTAGCCGCTCAAGGTTGCAGGATCATAGCGGTGGACAGAGTCAAGGACACGGAAGTGGATGCTGTTGTATTATCCGGCGCCGATCAGAACATCATGGGGATGCAAAATATAGTCACCAAGGCCCCGGTAATCAATGCCAGCGGTTTAAGTCCTGAGGAAATCTGGAACGAAATCCAACGACGTACCATGATGTAGCATGTTGAATGTGGGAACTTAAAAAAAGAGCCTTATTCCTTCGATAAGGCTGTTTTTGGACAATTGATCAAAAAAAGAGATTGCCACGTCGCCAAGGACTATGCAATGACAATTTAGACATTGCGGGACAAAGACGTGGCAATCTGTTTCTCATGACTGGGTTTAAGAAATGCCTTCTATAAAGGTAGTACAGCAGGTTCCATCACTGGAAATAGCTATACCGTCTCCCTTGGCATTTACTTCCAAGGCATCGGCATGGCAGAAGCGGTTCTTGTTGTAAAAACAGTTTTCCACGCTGCATTTGACTGGTATTTTAGGTGCGCTCATCATATTCCTCCTTCAGTAGCCGCAGACTAGGTTCAATGTTTATTTTGTTCAAAGTAAGGGGCTTTTATGATCGAAGGAGACCAATCCGGCCGGAAGGTCAGCAGCATTTATTTTCTGGTCATCCAGACCAGCCTGTTATATAATGGGCCGTGGTGGTGATTATATTGGCCGGTAGTTCTCTCTTAATGCCAGTGTTGCTGCGCTTCCTGCTGGGAGGAGGAGCTATCGTACTCTGTACCATAATAGCACGATCTTTCGGGCCGCGAATAGGCGGTATTTTTGCTGCTTTTCCCGCTGTTTATCTGGCAGCTCTTCTTAGTCTCACCCTTGATTACCAGGGGCAAAAGCTGGTGGAAATGTCAGTCCATGTTTCCGAGGGTGCCTTGGTTGGAATGCTGGCAAATATTATATGTGCAATAGCTGCTAGCCGCTTGGTGCTTAAAAAGGGATGGCAAAAGGGATTGGGCCAGGCCCTGTTGATCTGGCTGCTGGCTGCCACCTGTATTTATTTCACCTGGAAGCTGGTGCTGGTATGAAGAAATCAGGGATTTGGTTGGATCTGTTGATTAGGTTCCTGCTGGGTGGTGGAGCTGTAGCCGGGTGCTACTTGCTGCTCTTAATACTGCCCTGGAAATCTTTCGCCGGAATATTTGCTGCTTTCCCGGCAGTTTTGGCTTCAGCAGTGATTATGTCGGGCTGGCTGGAAGGGCCGGAAGCAGCTTCCCAGTTAGCCTTAGGAGCTACTGCCGGCATGTTAGGTTGTACAGTATGTGTAGCCGTTGCTTTATGGGGACTGCTGGCAGGGATTGAATGGGGTTGGGCCATTGTATTGTCTATCCCCGCCTGGCTTATTAGTTCTTTGTTATTTATCAGCCTGTTTAAAAAAGAAAATTAAAACTCTTATCCTATTCTTTTTCTTCCACTAATTCAAAGCGGTTTACGATACGGTTCTGGGATTCCAGTTCTTTTTTGCCGCAGAACAGATCGTAGGGGCGGGCGTAGACTTCTCCTGTGGATAGATTCTTATAGACCACTAAAGGGCAATAGTTTTCACTATGAAGGGCTGTGGTAATAACTTCATACAGATCACCTTTGAAATGTCTATAGCGCTGGCCTGGTTCTATGACCCGGTTGATAGGAGGAGCATTAATCTCCTTTCTGAGAATATCTTTCAGCTGTTGATAAGCCTCAGCTAAGGAACCGATGTTGTACAATACATAGTCAGAGGCACCAATTTCCTTCATTTCTTGTTTGGCACTGGCAACCTTCCTGGTATACTCCATTTCATTGCATATCTGCTTAAGTTCCTGCAGAATATCTTTCAAATCCCGGTAGATAAATATACTGACAATGTTCTGCGGGCCTAATACCTTTTTTAAAATGCGCAGTCCCTCCAGGTTTAATATGGCGAGTCCATTTTTACCGGATTTCTGTACTCGTTCAAGTTCTTTTCGGGTAATACCGTAATTGTTCTCCATGTATGTAATTTCTTCAATTATCTCTCCTTTGACCCGATAATCAGTGTATTGCTGCCGAGTTATAAAATAGTAGTCCTTGCCCTCCTTTTCTCCGGGTTTGGGTCTGCGGGTGGTGAAGGAGATAATAGGTTCAAGATAATCACTGTCATTCAATAACAAATAATCCATCAATACCGATTTTCCGCTGGCAGGAGGTCCGTTGAGCACGAAAATCTTCATAGCTTTCTCCCTCTCCTTTAACCATCCAAAAACTATCTCTTTTTGCCAAATTACCTCAAAATTCGTAAAATGTCCATACATTTACCAAGTGGGCTAAATCGAATCTACAGTAAATTATCTTACTGTGTCCTGGTTTCCTGAGAATTTTGCGATGCATGCAAATTGGTTTGTTAAAATAAAGGTAATGGCAGGAAGGAGTGAGGGTATGCCAAACAAATATATTTTAGCTATTGATCAAGGTACTACAGGAACTACAGCTTTGCTGATCGATCATGAGGGAAAAGCTATTTCTCGAGCTTACCGGGAGTTTACCCAAATATACCCCCAGCCCGGATGGGTAGAACATGATCCCCAGGAAATCTGGGCAGTTACTCTCAGTGTAGCTACCCAAGCCCTGCTTCAGGCCAATCTTAAAAGCAGCGATATTCATGCTATAGGTATTACCAACCAGAGGGAGACTACGGTAGTATGGGACCGGGAAACCGGGATGCCGGTAAGCAATGCTATAGTCTGGCAATGCCGTCGTACCGCCCCTATATGTGAAGAAATGAAAAAGGCAGGCTGGTCTCCTAAAATAAGTGAAAAAACCGGATTAGTAATTGATGCCTACTTTTCGGCTACCAAGCTGGCCTGGATTTTGGACAGCTCTCCTGCTATTCGCTCTCAAGCTGAACAGGGACAATTTTTGTTCGGCACCATTGACAGCTGGCTTTTATGGAAGCTAACCGGCGGCAAGGTCCACGCTACCGATGTAACCAATGCTTCCCGAACTATGCTATATAATATCCATCAACTGGAATGGGATAAGGAAATTCTAAGCTATTTCAGTATTCCCGCCAGCCTATTGCCTCAAGTTTGCAGTTCTTCCGAAATCTACGGTTATTCCGATCCCCAGTTGCTGGGCAATGAGATTCCCATAGCCGGCCTGGCTGGAGATCAGCAGGCCGCTCTTTTCGGACAGACCTGCTTTACCCCCGGAGAGGCAAAGAATACTTATGGTACTGGGTGTTTCCTGCTCATGAATACTGGTCAGCAAGCGGTCCGCTCCCAGCATGGCCTTTTAACTACTATAGCTTGGTCGCGGAAAAAGGAAGGCCAAGTATATTATGCTTTGGAAGGCAGCATATTTATTGCCGGGGCCGCAGTCCAATGGTTACGAGATGAGCTGAGAATTATCGAGACTGCTGCGGAAACTGAAGCTCTGGCTGAATCACTGTCCGGAAATGACGGGGTTTACCTGGTGCCTGCTTTTGTAGGCATGGGAGCTCCCTATTGGGATATGCATGCCCGGGGTACGTTAATCGGTCTTACCCGTGGCACCGGCCGGGCCCATCTGGCCCGGGCTGCTTTGGAGTCTATCGCTTACCAGACCATGGATGTTTTGGAGGCCATGCAGCGTGATTCCGGTATTTCCCTGCAGACCCTTAATGTGGACGGCGGAGCAGCCGCCAATAACTTTTTAATGCAGTTTCAGACCGATATATTAGGTGTTCCGGTGGAAAGACCGATTAATACTGAGTCTACAGCCATAGGTGCTGCTTACCTGGCGGGCTTGGGCAGCGGGTTCTGGCATAGTCTGGAAGAATTAAAGAATATGCGGCAGATAGACCGCCGCTTTATGCCTTCCATTGGTTTAGACCAGCGCCAGCGCCTTCAGCAGGAATGGCATAAGGCAGTTAAATGTGCTCTCACCATTCCCAACCAAGCATTATAATGAGGTGAAAAGATGGAGAAGGATAAAATTTACTGGATTCCCTTTGATCTGATGGAGCAATTTATGATCGACGTTTTTGTGGGATCAGGGGTTCCCCCTGAAGATGCCAAAATCTGCGCTGATGTGCTCATTACCGCAGACCAACTTGGAATTGATTCTCATGGTATCGGCAGACTTAAGCCAATATATTACGACCGGATCAAAGCCGGGATTCTGAAGCCGGTAACCCGCATGGAAATAGTTAAAGAAGGTACGACTACGGCAGTTATTGATGGACATAATGGCATGGGACATGTAATATCCTACCATGCAATGAATATGGCTATAGAAAAGGCTTCTCAATATGGCATGGGTATGGTGGCAGTGCGCAACTCATCCCATTATGGCATTGCCGGCTACTATGCTTTAATGGCAGTTGAAAAGGGCATGATCGGCATTACCGGAACCAATGCCCGGCCTTCTATTGCCCCTACTTTTGGAGTTGAAAATATGCTGGGGACTAATCCCCTTACCTTTGGGATTCCTACCGATGAAGAATTTCCTTTTCTCTTGGATTGTGCCACTTCAGTAACCCAGCGGGGCAAAATTGAGGTTTATGCCCGGAAAGGCCGGGAAATACCTCCGGGATGGGTTATTGATGAAAATGGAAATACCCGCACTGACACGATTCAGATTCTTGAGGATCTGGTTAAAGGCAAAGCTGCTTTGACTCCCCTGGGAGGCCTGGGTGAAGAACAAGGCGGTTATAAGGGCTATGGTTATGCTACGGTGGTGGAGATATTATCGGCAGCCCTGCAGCAAGGAGCCTTTTTAAAAGCTTTATCAGGTTTCGATGAAAAGGGCAATAAGCGGCCCTACCGTCTGGGCCACTTTTTCATAGCTATTCAGGTGGAAGCCTTCATTGATTTGGATTCATTTAAAAAGACTGCCGGGGATATTCTGCGCCAGCTGAGAGCTTCTCGTGTGGCTCCCAATGCGGATAGAATTTATACCGCCGGTGAAAAAGAATATTTAGCCTGGCTGGAACGCAAAGACCGTGGTGTACCTGTTAATAAAGCCCTGCAGCAGGACATGCTGGTTATGAAACAGGAACTGGGTTTGAACCAGTATCATTTCCCCTTCGAGGATTAGCGGTATTTAGTTATACATGAGATAGTATCCATTGTTCCACCTTGGCCAGTACTTCTCTTCGCCGGTCTGCAGTTTCATTCATGGTTTCATGGAGCAGACCATCAAATATGTAAAGAGTTTTATCAGCTGAGGATGCCCGTTCCATAGTCTGTTTACTGGCCCGATAGTCGCAAATAGGGTCATCTTTTCCGTGAATTATTAAAAGGGGCATGGTTAATTCTCCTGCCCGGCCCAGGGCATCCTGTCCTGCTGAAATAAATTCAGTAAACCAACGCATACTTACCTTGTCATGAACCAGCGGGTCATTAAGATACTCATCCACTACCCTTTGGTCATGGGACAGACCTGCCGCGTCAAGGCCATTGGGAATTGACAAGCCCGGACAAATCTTGGCCAAAACACCAACCAGTTTCTGCTGCCAACGGGGTACTGCCAGTATGGGCATTAAACCGGCAGAAGACAGTATCAGCCCGTCTATCGCCTGGGAGTGTTTAAGAGCGTACTGAAAAGCAATAACCCCGCCCATACTGTGGCCAAGGAGTATCAGGGGAATGCCGGGATTTTCCCGGCGCGCCGTCTGCACCAGGATATCCAGATCATCTACATATTCTTTAAAGCTTAATATGTGCCCCCGTTTACCCTGGGAACGGCCATGTCCCCGGTGATCAAGGGCATAAAAAGATATGCCTTTCCCTGCCATCTGATCCAGCAAATTCTGGTACCGGTTGCTGTGTTCGCCCAGACCGTGGGCGATAACTACCACACCTTTAACTTGGTCAGCAATCCACTTCTGGCAGAAAAGTTCCAGGCCGTCGGAGGAATTGAATTTATCCTGGATGTTTTGATAAGCAGGCACTATAATCACCTCGGTCACCCTGTTTTATAAAAGATATTTCCCTATACCCGTCCCCATTCCCTGCCCGGTTAACAGCAATCCAACCCATAAAAAAAGACGGATACGCAATCCGTCTTCTGGAAAAAGCTATGCCAATGATATTAAGCATAGGACAAATTGTTGGAGTTGGTAGCCATGCTCCAGTACTGCTGGTTATTATCATCTATATGACCGTGGGCATCTTTGAAAGCAAAATTTAATGTGTCGGAAGTATCAACTACAAAGCTAGCTGTATAATGGTCGCCTTCCCGATGCATGGGTATTTCCCGCTGGCCGAACATCTGGTCCTTGGGCCCGTATCCAATCATCAGGTTGATGGGAGCACTTCCCTGTTCCTGGGTGAGTTTCCCTGAGTAAGTTACTACCACTTTCTCACCTACCCCAGGAGGCATAGGATCCACCGTAACACCTCCGGGCAAATCTGCTCTGGCCATTGAACCACTCCTTTATTTTGTTTTTGCATAGGTTAACCAGCCGGGCGAGATTTATGCGAGACCAAAGGATGGTTATAGATCTGGTTCGGTTTGCACTATCGTTTCCAGCTTGTTGCGGAGAGCATTATAGACCAGAAAAGTGGGACGGGGGTTAGATATATAGGTATTGGTAATGATATCTAATTTAAGCCATTCCAGATGCATTCTCCGCCGTCTCTCCCGGTGAGAAAGCTGGGTCAACTGGGGAAAATGAGCGGCAATGAATTCTTCATCCTTAATGCGTCTGTACAGGTAATCATTGTTATTATCCGGGTTAAAGCGTGCAAACTCCTCCGGCAGGTGACCGGTGGGGAATGAGCTCAAATAATCAAGTTTAAGCAGTTCCTGCAATAAATTGAACTCTCCTGCCCAATGCTGCTGAATAAACTGCAAAAGGAATACATACTCCCTTTCCCGGCTATGCTGGAGCAGATAATACTGGCCTTGCTGCCATGCCGAGGCTAAGTCCTCGAAGAACTTAAAAGCTTGACCGTCATATACCCGGCGGGTCAAATAATTTATAGTACGCGGAAAATGATGAGAGTTATAATAGCGTTCCAGCATGTCCTCCAGATAGTGAAGCCGGTCCAATTCTGCAAAGGAAATCACATGATTTCCCAGGACTTCATAAGGAGCCTGCTGCTGGTAAACATAATGGTATTCCTCAGCTTGATCCCGTAATGGTGAACCTTTGAGCATTTTCAGGAAGCCCAGCTGAATAACATCGGCTTGCAGGTAAAATACCTGGTTGAAGGAGTTCCCAAATTCTTCATAGGTTTCATGGGGCAGCCCGGCGATTAAATCCACATGCAGGTGTATGTTGCCCATTTTTTGCAGGTGCTGGATTCTATCCCGCAAATGATCCCAGTTGTGATACCTGTTAATGGCTTTAAGGGTGGGCGGATAAGTGGACTGAATTCCTATTTCAAAATCAAAAACACCCTTTGGCACCCTGGATAGGTAATCCAACATTTCATCCGAGAGCAGCTCGGCATTGATTTCCATATGAAAACGTGTGGATATATTATTGGCCAGGATAAAGTCCATAATTTGGCGAGCCCTTTTTTCATGGCAGTTGAAAGAGCGATCCACAAACTTCACTACTTTGGCTTGGTTTTGCATAAGGAATAATAAATCCTTTTTAACCCGTTCCAGGGAAAAGTACCTTACTCCCGAGTCACAGGCAGACAAACAATAGGCGCACCGGAAGGGACAGCCCCGGGAAGTCTCATAATATACCAGCCCTCGATGGATTTCCATAAAGGGCAGTGGTGAAGGTATTTGATCCAGGTCTTTTAGGGGCGGCCGAGCAGGAGTGATATGTACTGCCTTACCATATCTTACTGCCAGACCCGGAATTTCTTCCAGAGCTTGTCCGTTATATTTCGCTTCCAGTAATTCCTGCAGGACTAATTCCCCTTCCCCGCATATAACTGCATCAATCCGTGGATTTTCCTGCAATAACTCATCGGCATCATAGGAAACTTCCGGACCGCCCAGGACAATGAAGCAGTCCGGCCTGGCCAGTTTAAGATCATTGCACAGTTTCTTGACCATTTCAACATTCCATATGTAGCAGCTAAAACCGTAGATATCTGACTGGGCGGCAAACAGACGGGACAGAATTGACCTGTAGTGGTCATTGATGGTGAATTCCATTATATCAATGCACCAGCGGGGATCCTGGCAGAAGCTTTTCAAGTAAGCGCATGCCAGGGAAGTGTGGGTATAGCTGGCATTCAAAGCTGCCAGAGTTACTTTCATATGATTTCATCCCTAATTATTGTAATTATCATCTGGAAAATCGGCTACGGTAAATGAAAAATCTTTATCCTGCTATCGTCAGGAGCGAAGCAGGCTATTCCTCACCGACAATACGTACTTCCGGCTCCAGAACAATATTGTGTTCCTCTAAAGCCCGCTTTTGAATGTAGCGGATCAAATCGATTATATCTTGGGCAGTAGCCTGCCCGCAATTAACTATGAATCCGGCGTGTTTAGTGGAAACCTGTGCATCGCCGATCTTAAAACCCTTTAAGCCCATTTTTTCCAACAGGGGGCCTACATAGACCCCGGGGGGTCTTTTGAAAATGCTGCCCGCGCTGGGCATATCCAAAGGCTGTTTTTCCCGGCGCAAACGAGCATATTCCTGCATCTTGGCTACTATTTCTTCCCTATTTCCCGGTGATAGCTTCATCACTGCCGATACCACAATCCAATCGCCTTTCTGAAATATGCTGGAGCGATAGCCAAAAGCCATTTCTTCAGGGGAAAAAGTACACAAATTTCCGGAACCGTCCAAAGCAGAAACTGCTGATATCACCTGGCTCATTTCCCCGCCATATGCCCCGGCATTCATCACCACTGCTCCCCCGACACTGCCGGGAATTCCTTCGGCAAACTCCAGCCCGCTTAAGCCATGAGCAGCAGCTTTTTTACTCAGTTCGGAGAGACGGATACCGGCTTCCGCCATTATTTCATTACCGGATATATATAAGCCATTTAAGGAATGTCCTATTTTAATAACCACGCCCCGAAAACCTTTGTCCCTGACCAGCAGATTGCTGCCCAGACCTATTACCATGTAAGGAATACCATCTTCCCGGCAGGTCCGGACCAACTGCTGGATTTCTTCTATTGTCTCCGGAAAAACCATCAAGTCGGCAGGACCGCCGACTTTCAATGTGGTATGAGCACTAAGCGGTTCCTGCCAGCGCAGTCTTTCCGGGGGTATAATTTTGAGAATTTGGCTATACATTGTTGTCCCCTACTCCCTGTGATTATGCTGCTATTTTATTGAAAGACTTCAGCTTTTATTCTCACTGGTAATTTTAACCGCTATTTTAGGTGCTTCAGGCATGACCAGTATGGATGCCTGGGGGCCGTATTTGTACAACAGATCCTTTAACAATTCCTGCAGGTCATGTACCGGCGTAATATACAGGCGCTGTACCGTACTGTCCGGCATGCTGCTGTACAGGTAAATATCAGCATGGCGCAATGTTCTGCAGATAGCAAACGCTTTATGGCCGCCTAATTCAAAATGGTCAATAAATCTCTTTTCTATGTCTTCGATACAGGTGGCATCCATAACCCACTGGGTAAAGGTCTTTTCTCCCAGTCCTTCCGGGCATTCAGCCACCAGTATGATAGCACCGCCTTCTTTCACCGCCAGGCTGGCAGAATCCAAAGCTTTTTGCGCTTGATACATATTTATATCCTTGGGATAACCTCCGCAGCTGGCCAACACAATATCTGCCCGGGCAGCAATGGGGACAACGCTCATTTTTTCCGCAAACAAGACCGCATCCATCCAGGCATCGTAGACATGACCGGCACTGGCATGGATGATGTGGTGGTGAGTTCCGGTCACTACATTTACTATAAAGTCTACGCCTGCTATTTTTGCGGCTTCCAACATCAAATCGCTTACCGGGTTGTTCTGGTAATTACCCAAACAAGCCCGGGGATCATTCATCATCTTATGGTTAGCTTCTATTAATGAGCGGGATGCTATTCCGGGAAGTATCGATTTGCGGCCTCCGGAATAACCAGCGAAGTAGTGCAGACCAACCAGTCCGGTAGTGATGAGCAGGTCTGTCTCCACTGCATGTTTATTTATGTACAGGTCTGTGCCATTGGGCAATACTCCGGCAAAGGCTACATCCCGGTCACAGTCATGGTTGATTATGCGATATTGACTGCATATGTCAGGGCCGAAAACCAGTTGATTTTCCTCATCTGTTTGCGGGCGATGAATACCGGTGGCGATCAGCAAAGTAATATTTTCTTTTTTGATACCTGCCCCGGTCAATTCATGCAAAATGGGGGGAAGAATTTCCTGATAAGGAGTTGGCCGGGTTATATCATTTACTACTATGACAGCACTATGGGCTGATTTATGACGAACCAGTTCTGTGAGAGTCGGGCTGTTTATAGGAGCGCGCAAAGCCTGTTCCACCAGATTAGTGTCAGAAGATAGACCGGGTATTTCCCGGGGCCAGACGATTTCCTGCACATGACCCTCCGGCAGATCTACAGGAATGCTGTTTTGACCATAAGCTAATTCGATCATCATCGTTTATCATCCTATTCCAATATGTTTATAAATTCCCAATTTCAATTGTCTAAATTATACCGTATGCTGGGGAATTTTATAATCCCGGCTTATGGCTATGTGATATAATAGCATAGAATTTACCGATACAAGGCATATTAAGTCTCTCAAGGAGGGCGAGCTATGGATGAAGCTCAGATAAGAAAAGATTTGGTTGATATGTTGGGCAAAGATAAGGTTCTGGTAAAAGATCTGGATTTAATGTATTACTCCTATGACAGTTCCTTCTATACCAAACTGGAACCTAAGAACCCTACAGCGGTAGTTTTGCCCAAATCAACTGAAGATGTGCAGAAAGTAATGCGCTATGCTTATGAAAATCATATCAACGTTATCCCCCGCGGTGCCGGCACCGGAGAAACCGGCGGCTGTATTGCTATAAATGGAGGCATAGTGCTGGATTTATCCTCCTGGGATGATATCGTGGAAATAGATGCTGCCAATATGCAGGTGATTGTCCGTCCGGGTATTATCCATGCCCGGCTTAATGAAAAACTGGCTGAATATAACCTGTTCTTCCCGCCTGATCCCGGAAGCAGCCAGATGTGTACCATCGGCGGAATGGTAGCCAATAACGCCAGTGGTCTCAGGGCCGTAAAATATGGCTGCACGGAACAGTATATTTTGGGATTGGAAGTAGTTCTCCCCAATGGCGATGTTATCATAACCGGAGGAATGAAATCCAAAGCCATTAAAAATGTCTCGGGATTAAACCTGACCAAACTGATGGTAGGTTCTGAAGGGGTCTTGGGTGTTATCACCCGCATTCGCCTGCGCTGCTGGCCGAAACCCAAAGCCCGAGGTATAGCCATGGCAGTATTTGACAATCTGGACGATGCTCCCGCCACAGTACTGGAAGTCTACCGGGAGGGGGTTCTTCCTTCCGGAATAGAGATTTTGGACAGTTCTGCTATTCGGGCGGTGAATCAGTTTAAACCCGAAATCAACCTGCCTGATGCCGAAGCCATTTTGCTGTTTGAAGTGGACGGCAACCCTCCGGGAGTTGAATACGAGGGTAATGTTATCAAAGAAGTAGCCAGCCGTCGAGCCCGGCAGGTGGAATGGTCTACCGATCCCAAACGTATGGCCCAACTCTGGGAGGGACGCAGTGTAACTGCCGCTGCGGCAGCCCGGGTACGCCCCGATGGAAGCCGGATATTTGCCGGTGAAGATATCAGTGTTCCCCTTTCCAAAGTTGCGGACACTCTGCGGGCCATTCGCACTTTAGGTGAAAAGTATGGGATCCAAGTAGTTAATTACGGTCACATAGGTGATGGCAATGTCCATACCGCTCCGGTTATAAATCCGGAGAATCCAGAGGAAGTGGAGAAAGTGATGCAGCTGGTGCATGATATACATTTATTGGCTATTGAACTGGAAGGGTCAACTACCGGAGAACATGGTGTCGGCGTAGTCCGCAGACCCTATGCTGAATTGGAACACGGCTTGGCAGTTAAATACATGAAAGGTATTAAACAGGTGTTTGATCCCCGGGGTATTATGAACCCTGATAAGCTGTTCTAGTCGGGAAAGGAGATTTTAGTATGGATTTTAAAAAACTGCCTCCCGTGCAAGAGCAGATTATGAAATGTGTCCGCTGCGGCAAATGCCGCAGTGTATGCCCGGTTTTTGCCGAGATTCGCAATGAAACTGCTGCTCCCAGAGGACACGTTTTTATGGTGCAGATGCTGCGTGACGGTAAAGTCGAACCTGATTCAGAGGTCTATGATTACCTGGCCAATTGTTTATTGTGTGAGACCTGCAGTATCAACTGTCCTTCCGGTATTGATATACATGAACTCAATGCGGCGGCTCGTTCCTATATATACGAGCATCACCCCAGTGTCAGCAAAGAGTTAATTTTTGATACTCTTTGGACCAAGCCCAGCCTGCTCAGAACCTCCACCAAGTTTTTATGGGGGGCTCAGAAATCAGGGTTGCAAGCATTGGCCCGCAATCTGGGTCTAATGAAAATACTGCCTGGTGATCTGCCCAAAGCAGAAGGAATACTTTCCTCAGTTCCTTTAAGATCGGGACGCAGCCTGGTCAGGGAAGTAAATCCGGCTCGCGGCGAAAAACGTTTTCGAGTGGGCTACTTTTTAGGCTGCGGCACTGACCTGTTCCAACCCCAGGTGGCCAAGGCCACCGTAGAGGTTCTGACCCGCAATGGCTGTGAGGTGATTGTACCCCGGGAGACCCGCTGTTGCGGTATGCCCCATTTAGCCAACGGAAAAATGGATACTGCCAGGAAACTATTAGCCCATAATGTCAAGATATTTAACGGTTACGATTTCGACTATATAATTACCGACTGCGCTTCCTGTTCCTCTGCCCTGACCGAGAAGAATATCAAGTTTGTTCTGGGCGGTCTTAAAATTGAAGATGAGGCTCTGGTCTTTGCGGACAAGGTAATGGATCTGACCAAATTCCTGGTGGATATCCTGGATATTCAACTGCCGGACAATCCAGATGCCAAAACCCGAAAGGTTACTTTTCACGATCCCTGTCACTTGGCCAATGCCCAGGGTATCAAGAGCCAGCCCCGGGAGCTTTTGCAGCGATTACCGGGAGTCCAATTGGTGGAGATGGCTGAAGCAAACCGCTGTTGCGGCGGTTCAGGTACTTACAGCATTACCCATTACGATTTGTCCATGAAAATATTGGACCGTAAAATGGATAATGCTATGGCTACCGGTGCTGACTATTTAGCTACCTGCTGTCCCAGCTGTATGATGCAGCTGCAATATGGAGTAAGACGTTGCAAGTGGGATTGCCAGGTGGTTCATCCTATTGAACTGGTCTACGAGTATTACCAGTCTCTGCCCGAGATCGCTCCGGTTTAATCGACCCAAACCACAGCTTGGCAAAAGTGTTAACCGGGAGGCAGGAATATTTGCCGGCTTGCTCCGGTACTCCTTGCCTGCAATACATCGGCAATCTTTAAGTGCGGAGGGGACCGCTCGTAATTTGGCGTCCATGCCCTCAGTACTCACTGCTTGAAACGTCCTGTTTCTCGCTCCCCTTCGCAGCCCTCAGTTTCGCCGTGAGTTGCAGCGGCTCGCCGTAAGTCGCTCCCCCGGCTAATACTCCTGCCGAATTCTGCAGCGATGTTTTCATTCATTGTGTTTTGTTCTGCTGGTACAATTACTATAAAAATATTAACTGTTACATCATAAGAAGCCTAGCGATGTGGCGATCCTTTGAAACAAATAATTATTAAAAGGCGGAAAGTATGAGTAATAGAAGAACAAAACTGATATTCGGTCAAGTCAGAGATGCCAACCTTAAATATAAATTAATCGAAAACGGAGACCGGGTGGCCGTAGGCATGTCGGGAGGAAAAGACAGTGTTACCCTGCTCTACATGTTGAACCTACTGAGGCAGTACACCCCTTTAATGTTTGATTTGGTCCCAGTATATATAGATTTGGGCTGGGGCAATGAAACCCAACCTCTTCAGGAATTTTGCCGCCAGATAGGGATGGATTTGGTGATTCATAACACCAATATCGGGCAAATTGTTTTTCAGGTTAAGGAAGAACGCCATCCCTGTTCCCTGTGTGCCAATATGCGCCGGGGAGCCCTGCACCGGATCAGCAAAGAACTGGGATGTAACAAAGTAGCATTAGGTCATCATCTGGATGATGTGGTTACAACATTGCTGATGTCCATCCTTTATGAAGGGCGTTACCAGGTTTTTACCCCCAAAACCTGGCTTAGCCGGGCAGATATTACTGTGATACGCCCCCTCATATATGTGGAAGAAAGGGACATCAAGCTGCTGGTTGAATCCCTAAAGTTGCCGGTAATAAAAAATCGCTGTCCGGCTGATGGTGCCACTAAAAGGACGGAAGTTGCTGAATTCCTTAACATCCTGGAGGAGCAATTTCCCGGAGCCAGGCGCCGCTTTTTGTCAGCCATCGAAAAGGTGGGACCTAGTGCCTTCTGGAATTGAGCAAACGAATGTTTGTATTGGATGGTTAATAATGCTATAATGTTGGCAAAGCTTGATAAATTAAGAAAGGTTGGTAAGAATGCAGCTGACTGAACGCCAACAGCAAATTCTTGACTATATACGCCAGCGTATAAAGACTAGTGGTTATCCCCCTTCGGTCCGGGAAATAGGTGAAGCAGTAGGCCTAAGGTCCAGTTCTACCGTGCACTCTTATTTGGTGCAGCTGGAGGAAATGGGCCTTATTCGTAAGGATCCGACTAAACCCAGGGCTATCATTCCCGTTGACCTCGGTGAGCCTGAACCGTTGAGCCAGGCCTTGTCCCTGCCGTTGGTAGGATCGGTGGCTGCAGGTACACCTATTTTGGCGGAACAGAATATTGAGACCTACCTATCGGTTCCTTCGGAAATGGTTGGCTATGGGACTCATTTTCTGCTGCAGGTTAAAGGCGACAGCATGATCGAAGCTGGAATTTTAGACGGGGACTACCTGATTGTGCGCCAGCAAAGCCAGGCTAACAATGGGGATATAGTGGTTGCCATGGTAGAAGATGAAGCCACAGTTAAGCGCATATACTTCCACAGTGACCATATTGAACTGCGTCCTGAAAACAGCTCCATGGAACCCTTCCGGGTTACTGATGTCCAGATCGTGGGGAAAGTTACCGGCTTAATGCGTAAATTGTAAAGAAATAAAGAGGCCTGAAAGGCCTCTTAATTATTTTTCGGAATTAAAAGAAGGCTTAGAATTTCTCCAGGTATTCGTTTATTTCCCAGTCATATACCCGGGAACTATAATTCTCCCATTCTTTGATTTTGGCCAGTACGAAGCGTGAGTAAATGTGTTCCCCTAATGCCTCCTGAATCAGCTTGTCCTGACGCAATTCATTGATAGCCTCGTACAGGTTTTCCGGAAGGGATTCTATATTGTTCATTTTACGGGTAGCCAGGTCCATTTCATAAATGTTCTGATCAACAGGCGGTGGCGGGGTCAGCCCGGAACGTATTCCATCCAGACCAGCTTTCAGCACCACAGCTAGCCCCAGATACGGGTTGCAAGTAGGATCGGGGCTGCGCAATTCAATGCGGGTACCAATGCCTCGCCGAGCAGGGATACGAATCAGCGGACTGCGGTTGCGATAAGACCAGGCAATATATACCGGCGCTTCATAGCCAGGTACCAGCCTTTTGTAAGAATTGACTGTGGGGCTGGTAATAGCACAAATAGCCTTGGCATGTTTTAATACTCCAGCTAAGAAACTGCGACATACTCTGCTCAATCCATCTTCAGCCTGGGGATCGTAAAAAGCGTTTTCCCCGTCTTTGAATAGTGAAACATGAAGATGCATTCCTGAACCGGCAATGCCGTAAATAGGCTTGGGCATAAAGGTAGCATGAAGTCCATGCTGTTGGGCTACCGTACGTACTACGATTCGGAAAGTAACGATGTTATCGGCAGTGGTTAGAGCTTCTTGGTATTTGAAATCAATCTCATGCTGACCCGGAGCTACCTCATGATGAGATGCTTCTATTTCAAAGCCCATTCTCTGCAGAGTCTCCACCATATCCCGCCGGGCTTCTTCTCCTTTATCTACTGGCGGCAGATCAAAATAACCGGCTTTGTCGTTAGTCACCAAGGTAGGGGCACCTTTTTCATCCAGTTGAAACAAGAAAAACTCGGGTTCAGGCCCCACATACATGGTAAATCCCATTTCTTTTGCTTCTTCCATCACTTTTTTCAGTGCATAACGAGGTGAGCCGGCAAAAGGCTTATTGTCCGGATCATAGATGTCACAGATTAATCGAGCTGTTTTTCCTGCCGAAGCTGAGTTGTTCCAGGGCAGAATGAGAAAGGTGTTGGGATCCGGCCGCAGGTACATGTCGGATTCTTCGATCCGAACAAAGCCTTCGATAGAAGATCCATCAAACATCAACTCACCATCTAAAGCCTTTTCCAACTGGTCAATGGTAATGGAGATGCTTTTCATTACCCCCAGGATATCGGTAAATTGCAGTCTGATAAATTGCACATTGTTTTCAGCAGCAATTCGCAGGATAGATTCCTTGTCCAACATAATCCCTCCATAAATATACAGACTGGTTTAATTCCATTAGATTAACACATATCTGGTTAGCTCTCAATCAAAACACCCTTACCAGGAAGGAGATAATCATGCCCAGAGCTATCAAGAGGTTAAATATCATTCCTGAGAACAATCCTATTAAAGCTCCTATTGCTGCTTGAAAAGCTTTCCCAGGATTATGTTGACTCAAGAATTCGCCTAGGTACGCTCCTAACAGAGGGCCCACAATCAAACCCAGGGGCGGGAAAAGAATTAATCCCAAAAACAGGCCTATAACGGCTCCAATGCTTCCCCATTTGCCGGAGCCAAAATGGCGAGCACCCAGTACTGTGGACAAGTAGCTAAACAACAAGGACAGCACGGTTAGTATTCCCAATATAATTAAATAATTAGGAGTTATTAGGATAAAACCTTCATACCAACCATAACATAAAATGGCAGCAAATATAAAGGGAATACCCGGAAGAACCGGCAAAACAGTGCCAGCAGCGCCAATAACCATGGCGATTATCACCAGAATTAATACCACATTATCCATAGCATTTCTCCTTGACACCTGTTAATTCATTGACCAAACGTGCTACTGTATAGCGGATATGTTCATAACTGAGACCACCCTGCATAAATACCGCATAAGGAGGTCGCAAAGGGGCATCGCAGGACAGTTCAATAGATGAACCTTGTATGAAGGTTCCCGCAGCCATAATTATCTTATCAGCATAACCGGGAACATTGGCAAATTCCAGCTGAACATCGCTGTCTACCGGTGATGATTGCTGGACAACCTGGCAAAAACTTTTAATTTGGTCAGGGTTATTAAGGATAACAGCTTGGACAATATCGGAACGTGCTTCTGACCAGGTGGGGCTCACTTCATACCCTAGATGTTCAAAAACGGCTGCTGTTAACACCGCTCCTTTAAGAGCTTGCAGAACAATATGAGGAGCCATAAACAATCCCTGATACGATAGACGGTTTTGGCCTAAACTGGCTCCTAATTCCCTGCCCAGACCAGGAGCGGTCAGGTATTCAGCAATCTGATCCACCAGTTGGTTTTTACCGGTAATATAACCCCCGGATACGGCTAGTCCCCCTCCCGGGTTCTTGATAAGGGAACCCGCCATTATGTCAATTCCACAGTCGGTGGGCTCCAGAGCATTGACAAATTCACCGTAACAATTATCTACCATTATTATGGTATCAGCCTTGCAGGAGCGGATGGTCTTTACTATTTCCTTAAGAGTGTTTAAATCCACCGCTGGTCGCAGGGTATATCCCCGAGACCTTTGTATAAATACCATACGGGTCTGGGGGGTTATGTAATCAGGCAATGCGGCAAGATCCACCCTTAAATCCGGGGTAAGGGGTACTTCCCTGTAGCTGATACCCCGGTCCACCAGGCTGCCCGGCAATGGATTTTCACAACCGATTACTCTTTTAAGGGTGTCATAGGGAGAGCCCACGGCAGATACCAGTTGGTCACCAGGTTTCAGCAGAGCAAACAAACAGGCGGAAATAGCATGAGTACCGGACACAATTTGGGAACGCACCAGGGCACTTTCCCCATGGAAAACATCAGCATATACCCTTTCCAAAGTGTCCCGGCCAATATCACCATAACCATAACCGGAGGAAGATTGAAAATGGACTTCGCGAATCCTATGCTGCTGGAAGGCCTGCAATACTTTAACCTGGTTAATATAGGCAGTTTCTTCCATCTCCTGGTATTTATCCCGCAGTTTTTGTTCCACGTGCTTTATTAGTTCCAATGACTGCAAAAAATGTACCACCTTCCTGATTTAACTGCTCAATGATTCTGGATCAGGCAGATCTACTTCCTCAATAGTAACCAGTTCTTTACGCCTCAAGGGTTCTTTATTAACAATGCGCAAAGCCTGCATGCGGATGGATTTTTCTACCAGATTGCGTACATAGCGGGCATTGCCGCTGTGAGGATGTCTCTGGCGTACAAATTCCTGCAAGTGATTTTTCAATTTCCAGCGACAGCCGCTGGTTAATTCATAATCTCTTTCAGCATACATCTGAATGGCAATGGAGAAAAGTTCGTCAGCATTATAGTCCGGAAAATCTATATGAATAGGAAAACGGGAACGCAGACCGGGATTGGAGCGCAGGAAACGTTCCATTTCATAGGAATAACCTGCCAGGATAACTACCAGGTTATCGCGATGGTCCTCCATCGCCTTAACTAAAGTTGCCACCGCTTCGTGCCCGAAGTCTTTCTCCCCGCCCTGAGCCAGAGTATAGGCCTCGTCAATAAACATAATTCCTCCCAGGGATTTTTTCAACATCTCCCGGGTTTTTTGGGCGGTATGACCGATATATTCTCCCACTAAATCCGCTCGCTCTACTTCTACCAGGTGGCCTTTGCTTAAAATACCAATATCTCGAAAAATGCGGCCCAATATACGGGCTACGGTGGTTTTGCCGGTACCTGGATTTCCTTTGAAAACCATATGCAGAGCATTGGGGCAGGTTTTCAGCTGCATTTGACTGCGCCGGGATTGTATCAGGGAAAAAGCAGTAACCTCCGCAAGAATCCTTTTTACATCTCTTAAGCCGATTAGACTCTCCAATTCCTTAAAAGCATCGGTTTTGGGAAAAGGATGGGAGGCAGTCATATACTCTGCATTATTTGCACTGCTGACATTATAGCGCATAGAGATTTCCAAAAAAAATCACCACTTCTCTATAGTCTAACTTAATATATGCCAAGTAGCCAGAAGTGGTGATATTTTATGTTTACTATTCCCCTGTTTAATCGGTAAACACATCCATGCTCAGATATCTTTCTCCGGTATCGGGAGCAATAGCCAGGATGCGCTGACCCGGTGAAGCTTGTTGTGCTATCTGCCAGGCAGCCCATACTGCTGCCCCGGAAGAAATTCCCACCAGGATGCCCTCGTCTCTTGCCAGTGATCTGGCAGTCTTGAAAGCTTCTTCATTGCGTACCCTGATAATCTGGTCAATCAATTCAGTATCGAGAACTTGAGGAATGAAGCCTGCTCCAATTCCCTGAATGCGATGGGGTCCAGGCGGTCCTCCAGACAGAACTGAAGAATCATAGGGCTCTACGGCTATTATTTTTAGTTCGGGTATCCTTTCTTTAAGAAACTTGCCTGCACCGGTCAGAGTTCCGCCGGTACCCACTCCCAAAACGAAATAGTCAAGCCGCCCCTCCATAGCTTCGTATATTTCCGGACCGGTAGTTTGATAATGAAAAGCAGGATTGGCAGGATTCTCAAATTGCTGCAGCATAACCCAGTCGGGATGTTCCTGGCACAACTCCTGGGCTTTGCGCACTGCTCCCGACATTCCTTCCGCTCCCGGTGTGAGAACTATCTCCGCGCCATAAGCTTTCATAAGATGTCTTCTTTCCACACTCATAGTATCCGGCATGACCAGTACAACTTTGTAACCACGGGTAGCTCCCAGCATAGCCAGGGCAATACCGGTATTGCCGCTGCTGGGTTCGATCAAGGTAGCACCGGGATATAGTTTTCCCTTTTGTTCGGCATCCAAAATCATGCCCAGAGCAATTCTGTCTTTTACACTTCCCCCGGGGTTAAAACTTTCCATTTTAATAAAAAGTTCCAGGTTGGATCCGGTTGGTGATTTTATCCGGACAATGGGGGTACGTCCGATAAGTTCACTTATGTTCTGGTATACCACGCCTATCTCCTCCAGTGTTTTTTATTGTGAGAATTTTAGAATAGTCCCTCCGCCCAAAACTTGTTCACCCTGGTAAATAACCACGGACTGTCCAGGGGTAATAGCTTTCTGAGGATTCTGAAACTCAATTTCCAGCAACTGCTGGTCAGTTATACGAACCACAGCTTTTTGGGGAAGAGCATTGTAACGGATTTTAACTTCCCCTTCCAAAGGAAATTCAGGTTCACTATCGGAAATAATGTGTATATCCCTGGCATAAAATACTTGTTTGTAAAGCTCCTCCTCGGGTCCTACCAAAATGTTGCGGGTATCATAGTCGATATCTAAAACGTACAAGGGGACACCAGCCTGTAATCCCAATCCCCGCCGCTGACCGATGGTATAGCGGTGTATACCTTCATGAGGACCCAGATCCTCCCCTGCCGATGTTATAAAGCGGCCTGTTCGCGGCTGAAAAGGTCTGTAATCCCTGATAAATTCAGCATAATGTTTACCGGCGGGCACAAAACAGATTTCCTGGCTTTCTTCCTTTTCTGCTGCCGGCAGGCCCGCTTCCCGGGCCAGCCCCCGGATCTCTGACTTGGTGTATTCACCGTTAGGCAGCAGAGTATGGGCCAGTTGAAACTGGTTCATGCGAAACAAAGCATAGCTTTGATCTTTACTTTTATCGACAGCTTGGTAAAGAGCCCATTCTTGCTTGGCCGGGTTCCATTTTATCAAGGCATAATGACCAGTAGCCAGAAAATCAGCCCCCATAGCCAAAACCTTATTCAGCAAGCTGTCAAATTTAATAAACCGGTTGCAGTCAATACAAGGATTGGGGGTATGGCCGCGAAGATATTCATTATAAAAATTGTCAATAACCTTCTGCTGAAATTCTTCTCTGAAATTTAGAACATAGTGAGGTATATCCAACTTCCATGCAACTAGGCGGGCATCATTGACTGCATCCAAACTGCAGCAAGCCCTGCGGGTATCAGACTCCTGGGGCCAAATCTGCATAGTTATTCCGGTTACTTCATAACCCTGCCTTTTCAGCAAAAGTGCCGCTACCGAACTGTCTACTCCACCGCTCATGGCCACAAACACTCGACCGGCCATCGGTAACAATACACTCCCTTTTATTCCGCGCTCCTGCTTTTGCTAAGATAATCCTGAATAGCCTGATGCAAGGCATCTGCGGCCAGATTGGAACAATGCATTTTCTGAGGCGGCAGGCCATCCAATGCTTCAGCAACCAGGCGATTGGTTACTTTCTCTGCTTCTTCCAGAGTCTTGCCCTTCACCATTTCAGTAACCATGCTGCTGGTGGCGATAGCCGCAGCACAGCCAAAGGTCTTAAATTTTATGTCATCAATTACGTTGTCTTGTACCTTGATTTCTATATGCATAATATCGCCACAAACCGGGTTGCCAACTTCACCAATACCATCGGCATGTTCAATTTCACCAACATTGCGCGGATTCATGAAATGATCCATTACTTTTGCAGAATACATATGAACACTCCTCCTTTCTATTTCATTAGGGGCGACATAGCCCGCAATCTCTCAATTATGGGCGGAAGCACTTCCAAAACATAATCCACTTGCTCCTCGGTATTGCTTTTTCCCAAAGTTAACCTCAGGGAACCATGAGCTATTTCATGGGGATAACCCATGGCCAGCAAGACGTGGGAGGGTTCCAGAGAACCGGAAGTACAGGCCGAACCACTGGAGGCCATGACTCCCATATGATCCAGCATCAGCAATATTGATTCCCCTTCCACATATTTGAAACAAACGCTTACATGGCCGGGAATACGATTATGGGGATGGCCGGTTAAATAGGTATCTGGTATGGACTGCAGAATGCCCTTAATTAATTTTTCAGCCAAGTGCTGCAGGCGCTTGGCTTCCTGAGCCATTTCCTGCCGGGCGATTTCCGCAGCACAACCCAGGCCCACAATACCCGGAACATTTTCCGTACCTGCTCTGCGGCGGCGTTCCTGCCCTCCCCCATGCATAAAACTAGCCACCCGTGTGCCCTTGCGCACATAGAGGCTACCGATTCCCTTTGGCCCGTAGATTTTATGCCCAGAGAGGGACAGCATATCTACATTTAAGTCCTTTACATCTACAGGAATCTTGCCCACTGTTTGCACAGCATCGGTATGAAACACTGCTCCGCCCTGATGAGCAATTTCCGCCAACTCTTGAATGGGCTGAATGGTGCCGACTTCATTGTTGCCGTGCATGATAGAAACCAATATGGTATCAGGACGCATAGCTTCCTTAAGGTAATCAGGGTGGACTGTTCCCTGGTTATCTACCGGCAGCAAAGTCAGGTCAAAACCTTGTTTAGCCAGAAATTCGGCGGTTTCCAGCACTGCATGGTGTTCGATGGAACTTACTATAATATGGCGTCCCTTATCCTTGTTGGCTAAGGCATAGCCAATCAAAGCGTGATTGTCAGCTTCCGTTCCTCCAGCGGTAAAAATAATTTCCCCCGCAGGGCAGTTAATTAAGTCTGCTACCTGACTCCGGGCATGTTCCACTGCCTGTCGGGCTTCCTGTCCCAGTAAATAGATGCTGGAAGGGTTACCAAATCTATCGACAAAGTAGGGATTCATGGCTTTTAAAACTTCCTCATGCATGGGAGTGGTAGCACTGTGATCCAAATAAACCTTCACCATGGAACAACTCCTTCCCTATCTAAGCTCACTTTCTCGCACCATGGAGCGAGATTTAACCACTAAATCCTGTAGTGTGTACGAATCTAGTATTTCACTGATGGAATCCCGGATGCGCTGCCATATTTCCCGGGTGGGACACCGGTTGGATCTTTCACAGTCCTGGGGATATTTTTCGCTGATACAGTCCACAGGAGCAATAGGACCTTCCAGGACACGAATTATATCACCGGCGGTAATATCGGCAGCATCCCTGCCCAATATATAGCCACCCTGAGCCCCGCGTATGCTTTTTACCAGGCCAGCCTGCTTTAAAGGAGTCAAAAGCTGTTCCAGGTAGCGTTCCGACAAGTCCTGGTGTTCAGCAATGACGTGGGTGGGAACCGGACCTTCATGTTGACGGGAAGCGATCTCAATCATAGCTCTTAGACCATAGCGTCCTTTGGTTGAGAACCGCATGCACTCATCTCCTTTTCAAAACTCACCGTAAATTATATCTACCCGGTGTCACGGGATGTCCATTCGATCATCTTTTCCAAAGCTGATAACGACTTGATGCGGGTATCTTCGGGAACTTCAACAAGGGTTTCCTTATTTAATATGGAATAATGGATTTTTTCCAAAGTAATGCTCTTCATATTAGGACAGATCAATTCTTCCGACGCCAGAATTGCTTTCTTTTCCGGGCATTTTTCGGAAATGCTGTGCATGATTCCTGACTCGGTAACTATTATCAGAACCTGATAAGGAGACTTTACAGCATAATCAATTATTCCAGAGGTACTGCCAATAAAATCGGCCTTATCCCGAATTTCTTTCGGGCATTCAGGATGCACCAGAATGGCTGCTTCGGGATATTGTTCTTTTAATTGATCCAATTGCTCGGCAGTTATCCTTTGGTGAGTAGGACACTCCGAAGAATACAATTCCATGTTCCGTCCCAGTTTTTCGGCTATATAACTGCCCAGGTGCTGGTCAGGTACAAACAGTATCTGCCGGTCCGGACTTATCTGGGCAACAATTTTGGCCGCATTGGAGGATGTACAGCATACATCGCTGACAGCTTTAACCTCTGCCGGAGTGTTCACATAACTGACGATAACTGCATCGGGATGTTCTTGCCGGTATTTAATAATATCTTCAATTACTACTTTATTAGCCATGGGACAGGTAGCCAAGGGTTCAGGAGTCAGTACTGTCTTGTCAGGGCAGAGAATAGCAGCGGTCTCGGCCATGAAATCCACTCCGGCTACCAGAATAGTTGATTGAGAACAATCCCGGGCTGCCAAAGCCATAGCATAAGAATCCCCTACATAATCAGCAATCATTTGAATTTCCGGGCGCTGGTAGTAATGGGCCAGCAGAAAAACGTCCTTTTGCTTTTTCAGATCTATAATTTCATCCATTAATCTTCTGCTTCCGCTGTCAAGCATGATTCTTAACGCTCCTTTCTCTGCTATTATAATCCCTAGTAAATCAATAGACAATATGTAAAATGGTTTTAATTTCTTAAAACACAAAAAAAAACACACTCCCGGCAGAAGGAATGTGTTCTAAAAAGCAAAATCCCGGTCGCCCGGGTTTCAGTCTTCGTCATTTTTCAAGTCTAAATTGCTGATAGGCCTTAATGGAGCTACGGTGGAAATGGCATGCTTATATATTAACTGTTGTTTTTGTTCCATTTCCACAATAACCGTAAAGTTGTCAAATCCCTTGACAATACCCTTTATTTGAAATCCATTTACCAGATAGATGGTAACGGGTGTTTTTTCTTTTCTGACCTGGTTCAAGAAAGCATCCTGAAGATTAATCTGACTCTTACTCATTAAGGTTTTAACCCCCAATCCCAATGCTCATTGCTCTATAATTTCTACGCCCTTGAGAATAGTCCTGCCATATAAATATATATTTTTTCGACTAGTGCTTCCTGGGAATCCTGGCTTACATCGAACCATTTAATTCTTTCATCCCGCTTAAACCAGGTATACTGTCTTTTGGCAAAACGGCGTGTTTCCTTTTTTATAGCTTCCACCATTTCCTCATAAGACATTAACCCTTCCAGATAGTAAATCACTTGCTTGTATCCCAGAGCCTGCATAGCATTATTATCTAATCCATAGCCCTGTCCCCGAAATTTTCTTACCTCATCGATGAGACCGCGGGCCAGCATTTTATCTACTCGTTCATTTATACGCTGGTAAAGGGTCTCTCTGTTTAAGTAGAGTCCCACCGCGGCCAGAGTGTATGTATTGCGCTGCCTGGTCTGCTGTTTGGAAAAGGGTATACCCGTCAATGCAAAAACCTCTAGTGCCCGGATGATACGCTTTTCATCCTGAGGGCTGATTTTTGTAGCATAATCAGGATCAATTTCCTGCAAACGAGTATACAGTTCTGGCAATCCTTTTTCAGCAACTTCCGCCTGCAGTTGTTTGCGGATGTCCTGACGGGTAGCCATGGGATAAAAGCTGTAATTATCTACCACCGCCTGGTAGTAGAGTCCAGTGCCTCCAACCAGCAAGGGAATTTTCCCTCGTTGGTTTATATCTTCAATTAACTGCCGGGCTCTTTGCTGATATTCGGCTACAGTGAAATTATGGTCCACGTCCACAATATCGATCAGGTGATGAGGGACCAGAGCCTGTTCCTCCGGGGAAGCCTTGGCAGTCCCAATGTCCATGCCCCGGTAAACTTGCATGGAATCACAAGATAAGATTTCCCCATTCAGACGCTGAGCCAGGGGTATAGCCAATTCTGTTTTGCCTACCGCAGTGGGTCCCACCAGAGCGGCTAGTTTAAGCACTGTTGTCACCTCAAATATGTTTAGGATCTCAACAAATGTTTATAACCCCGTAAGCCAATTGGCCTGAGGTGGGATAAACGGTTTCAATACCCAGCCGTTTAAATTCATCCCCCTGATATCTTTCTTTTACCACCACCCGGGACCGGGCTACCCGGCAAGCTTCTTTAATAGTTTCCACGGATAAGGGCCGGGGGTCAGCCAAGCGGCGCAAAGGTGAAAGAGGCTGGCTTTTTAACAGGGGTTGCCGGAACATAGGATCAAAATAAACTACATCAAAGGACTTGCTGTCTTGTTGGGCTAAAAATTCGTTATGATCTGCATGGATGACTTCGATTTTACTTATAGGCTCTCTGAGCCAAGAAATGTCAGTGTCATACAGACGCATACCCCATTTAATTATGGCGGCAATTACCGGTGAGGATTCCAGGCTTACCACTTTGGTTTGGGTAAAGTAAGCAGCGACTATGGCATCTGCCCCCAAACCCAGGGTGCAGTCCAGAAATCTATCCCCGGCTTTCAGACCGCAGGCTTTAATCATGGGATCTGCCTGTCCCTGTTTGCGAAAAGCGCCAATGCGGATTTTAGCCATATTGGGGTGAAAGAAAAACTGTTCATTTTCCAGATATAAAACCGGTCCGCCCTTTTTCCACACCACTACTCCTTCGGCATTATGTTCCTGCATCATGGCAGACAGGCTTTTTCCCCGACGGGGTATGTAGGGCAAATTAATATCCGCCAAAAATTGCTCCAATTCTGCTGACATGGAATCAGCTGCCAGCGGACTGGTGACAATCAATTTCAATTCCTTCGGCCTCCCTGATGGGCTCAAACCCGCTTGAACATTCTTTCCAAATCATTTTGCCCTATTTTCATCAGCGTAGGTCTCCCATGGGGGCAATGCTGGTAATCTTCCTGGCTGATTAGATCTTTTACCAGAGCCTGCATTTCAGATACAGACATATAGTCCCCCGCTTTTATAGCTTGGCGGCAGGCTATTCTTATCATAGCTTCCCGGCGAAAATCTGATGGATTCTCGTTTTCCAGCAGATCCAAAAATTCCATTATTACTTCCCCTTCCTGACCTTGGATCTGGCTGGGGGCTTGACGGATTAAAATCGACGCGGGCCCTACCCGATCGAATACAAAACCCAGCATTTCTAATTTTTCCCTCTCCCGGTCCAGAATATCAGCCTGGCGGGTGGAGATGTTCAGAGTGATGGGAAACAGAAGATCACTGCTGGGAATGGCCTGTTGGTATTGCTGGTGTAACCGGTTGAAGAGAATTCTTTCATGGGCAGCATGCTGGTCAATTATCCATAGACCATCACCTGTCTCCACCAAAATATAGGATTGCAGCAGTTGACCCAGTACCTTTACCGGAGAGGAGATTTCCGGACTTGCTGCCGGTGCCGGACTGATATCCAGGTGATGACCGGTATATAATGGCTCTATGGCTGCAGGTTCATTAAGGAGCAGTTCTCCGGTGGCATAATCTACAGCTGTATGAGAAACTGGCCGGGATGCAAAAGCATTAAAACTGTGACGGGGCTTGTCCCAGGCGATCAAGGCTGAACGGTCGTGCCGGGATAAGCGGTCAGCGATCAATTCCTTTATCAAATTAAAAACTTGTTTCTCATCGGCAAATCTGACTTCCCATTTTTGCGGGTGCACATTAACATCTACCATATCCGGCGGTACAGTGAGATTAAGTATGACTATCGGATACTCCCGGGACAGGAGCAAGCCCTGGTAGGCTGTGTCAATAGCTTTATACAGCAAACTGCTGCGCACCGGACGTTTGTTGACAAACAGCAACTGGCTGCGCCTGTTTTGACGGGTGACCTCCGGCGGGGATATCATACCTTCTACTTTGTAACTGCTGCCGGTATAAGATATGTCCAAAAGAGTTTTTACAAACTCACTGCCATAAACGGCCGTAGCTGCATCCCTTATGGAACCGTTGCCGGGAGTCTTGAAGTAAATTTTGCGGTTGTTCTTCAGAGTAAAAGAAACCTCCGGCCAGGCTAAAGCATAACGGCATACCAGGTCGTGGATGTGGTTGCTTTCAGTGACCGGACTTTTCAAGAATTTACGACGGGCTGGGGTATTAAAAAAGAGATCTCTCACTTTGATACGGGTTCCCGGAGGGCAGGAAGCAGTCTCCATTGCCTTATGCACTCCTCCCTCGAAAAAGGCATACATGCCTGTATTATCAGGCGGGCAGGTGAAAATCTCTACCCGAGCCACCGAGGCAATACTGGGCAAAGCTTCACCCCGGAAACCCATGGTGAGAATATTATGCAGATCGGCTTCCAAAGCTATTTTACTGGTAGCATGACGCATAAAAGCCAGGGGCAAGTCCCCTTCCTCGATACCATGGCCATTGTCTTCTACCTCGATAATATCTATGCCGCCATTGACATAATTAATTTCTATACGGGTGGCCTGGGCGTCCAAGGCATTATCAATCAGTTCCTTGACCACGGAAGCCGGTCTTTCAATTACCTCTCCCGCCGCAATTTTATTGATTAAATGTTCGTCCAGCAGGTGTATTTTCATTTAATTATGTCTTCCCTTTCCAAATCGGGCTGGCAGACCCGATACTGGCGTTCGATGCGATCCTGTAAGTAAACGTAATCATAACGGCTGGAGCGGGTCAGATCCTGGTAGTGGCTGATAGCTTGTTCCCGGCAGGCTGGACAGCAGTTAATGGGTACGGAAATGCACATGACCCGGTAATATTTGCCGTTCCGCTGCTGAGCGGAGGACTCAATCATGCGGAATCCGCAGCAGTGCGGGCAGTTGCGCAGGCGAACCTGCTGTTCTTCATGAATATAGTCGGTGTCATAAAAGATACGTCTGTATTCAGAAAAGAATTCTCCTTTAGAGCGGCGATTCTTCTCAATCTCTTCCTGGCGGGTGCGGAACCGGTCCAGCTGAACCTCTACTATTCTCTTGATCAGTTCCAGGTTGCGGGGGGATTCTTTAAAATTTTCCCGGGCATAGTCAGGTTCCCGGAGGTTGCTGTAATCTAATCCAGCCATAGCCATGATAATACCCATGTTAATGTAGGGTAATGCTGTCTCAACTGAATAACCGCCTTCTAAAACCGCAATGTCAGGTGCCAGTTTGTGATTCAAAGTGGCATAACCCTGGGCGGTAAAGCGCATGTCTGCCAGGGGATCAGTATAGTGATTGTCCTGACCGGCGGAGTTGATCACCAGATCAGGTTTGAACTCTTCCAACAGGGGCAATACCAAATTGTCAATGACATAGTGGATACCTTCATCGGTGGTTTTGGGCATCAAGGGTACATTGATGGTAGTGCCGTACGCCAGCGGGCCACCAGCTTCATCCACAAACCCGCTTCCCGGATAAAGGGTACGTCCATCCTGGTGGAAGGATATATAGAGTACATCCGGATCGTCCCAGTAAATTTCCTGGGTACCGTCTCCATGATGCACATCGGTATCTATGACGGCTATTTTCTTTAATCCATAGTGATAGCGCAGGTATTCAATCATAATAGCTTCATTGTTGATATTGCAGAAACCACGGTTTCCGTGAGTTACGCTCATGGCATGATGTCCCGGAGGCCTGATTATGGCAAAACCGTTTTTAATCTCACCCTTCATAAAAGCATCAGCTATTACCAGGGTGGAACCGGCAGCAACAAAATGAGCCTCCAGTAAATGGGCATCCAGATCAGGAACCGAAAAATGTACTGCTGCTATGTCAATAGGCTCAGCTAAGCGCGGCTTGTATTCCTTTATACCGGGCAGATCCATGATCCCTTCTTCAAACAGCTGGTCCCGGGTATAGAGCAAGCGCTCTTCCCTTTCCGGATGAGTGGGTGAAATAGCCCAGTCAAATGCCGGGAAAAACAACAATCCGGTTGGTTTCATTGTTCCACCCCCTGATAGGCCTGGATTAATCCCGGAGCAATTTGAACACCCACATCAAATATGCGTCCGGTTCTGCTCCAGCCCCGGATCATATTAAACTGTTCTTCCAGAAATACCTTGTAATCATCCAAATAATCGTCCATGCCCCGTGCTTTGCCCATCGCATACAGATAATCAACTGCCAGTTTACGGGCATCTTCCAGCTGGAACTTGCTGATATCGCTGCGTTTTTCCACTACCCCTCCCGGCTCTATAGCGCAGGTGGATCTTTCCGTGTCCAGATGCAGGTATACTGACAGAGTAGGACGAGCTACCGCTGCCCCCAGAGCATTGGCAACATCAGAGTAACGGTGGATAAAAGGCTGCACTCCCAGAGATTCAGCCACCCGGGGAATAATGCAGTAGGCTGCAGCACCGATGCCTACTACCCTGTCCAGGGTAAAATGCCGGCGGTGAACGATTTCCCACACCTTGTAGGCTGGTTCATTTTCCCATTCCTTAAACATCTCCCGGGTGGTCTCCGTCAAAGTAGTAACTACCTGAGTAATAATACTGTCACACAAGTCTTCCAGTTTCATATTGGCCAGATCGGCGATTTGCTGGAGATACTCCCGGGAGCGGTTTATATCACCCTGATTCAGGGCCAAGCGGTAATTGAAAGCGTCAGTAACGGTTGCCGTCTCCCCGCCAAAACAAGCTGCCGGCCCATGACGTTCAGGCAGTATTTTCAGTTCTCCTTCTGCAAAAGTCAGAGGACTGTCGCCGCCAATAGCAATGGAGCGGACCGATACTGCATCCACATGGGTATACTGCCCCATCAGGCGAGCTCCTTTGGAAGCATGCAGAGGTACCCCTTCTACTAACAGAGCCAAATCTGAGGTTGTACCGCCCACATCTATCACCAAAGAGTTTTGCTGGTCCATGGTAAGGGCCAGAGCTCCCATGGTACTGGCAGCAGGCCCGGAAAAAATGGTTTCACACGGGTATTTCCTGGAAACAGGCAGGGGCAGTGTACCTCCGTCCGCTTTGAGGATATGAACTTCCGCTTTCAATCCTTTCTGCTGGAGAGCCTTCTCTACTTCATTTACAAAATGCTGCCATTCCGGAGAAACCATGGCGGTGAAATAAGTCGTGGCTGCTCGCCGGGGGAAATTAAGACGATTGGAAATATCACAGCTTAAAGTAACTTCCAGGTCTGGATATTCCTGTTTTAGCAGATGAGCCACCTGATCCTCATGGCTGCGGTTCCGGTTGGAAAACTTGCCGGCAACGGCGGCCCGCTTGATGCCAAGCTGTATAAGGTGTTTTGCCAGGGAAATAACTTCATCCTTGGCCAGGGCTTCGATTTCCCGTCCTCTAAAGTCAATGGCGCCCCTCAGAAAGAAGGTGTCAGGAGACAGGTGGTAAGCTGAATGGGGAAGGCCGTAACCCGGTATCAGAATCAGAGCTGTACGTTCCCCTCGGCCGGTAGCCAGTAAATTGGTAACCAGAGTGGTGCTCAGTACAATTCTTTCTACTGAGGCTTGGGCAGGTACCGCTGCCAAAAGATCATCCAAAACATCCAAGATTACTCTTTGCAGGTTGTCATTATCCGTGGGTTGCTTGATGGTTTTCACAATATCCCGGCCGTTAAAAAGGACTCCATCAGTAAAAGTTCCGCCAACATCAATCCCGATTAACAATCAAGTCACCTCCCAAGACGGCAGGTCAGCTAATACCGTCTTTCCATTTGTATATTAAAGCCAGGGCTTCCCGGGGTGTTAACTCATCAGGGTTTATCCGGCGCAGCTCTTGGGTAATGGGATCTTCCGCAGCAAATAAACTGGGCTGTTCCAAAACTTCCAGAGGCCGGACAACGGACTTGGTTTCCAGATCCCGGAGGATTTCCTGAGCCCGGTCAATGACTTCTTTTTTTACACCCGCCAACTGGGCTACATGAACGCCATAACTCCTGTCAGCCCGCCCGGGAAGTACTCTTTTCAGGAAGATCACGCTGTCTCCCGATTCCTGGACTGACACGGACAGGTTAATTACTCCCGGAAGGTTTTCCTCCAGTTGGGTCAGTTCATGGTAATGGGTGGCAAATAAGGTACGGGCTTTTATATGATTAACAATGTATTCTGTAACCGCCTGAGCCAGACTCAGTCCATCATAAGTGCTGGTACCCCGGCCTATTTCATCCAGAATAATCAGGCTGTCAGCGGTAGCATTGTTTAGAATGTTGGCCACTTCCACCATTTCTACCATAAAAGTGCTCTGGCCGGCACTGAGATCATCGGCGGCTCCAACCCGGGTAAATACCCGGTCAACCAATCCTATGCGGGCATAATCCGCTGCCACGAAGCTGCCCATCTGGGCCATTACCACCATTAAGGCGGTTTGACGCATATAAGTGCTTTTTCCGCCCATATTGGGACCAGTTATGATAGCAAAACGAGCTTCCTCTTGGTTCAGTTTAACATCATTGGGAACAAAACGCGAATCTGCCAGGTATTTCTCCACTACCGGATGACGGACGGCGCGGGCATCGATGATACCGCTTTTGTCCATAACGGGGCGTACATAATTATTGTTATAAGCGGCTTCGGCCAAAGAGACCAGGACATCCAGAACAGCCATGTGTTCCGCGGTGTTCTGCAAACGAGGCAGGTAGTCTATTAGCTCTTCACGTATGCGGCAGAATTCGGCATACTCAAGGTTATAGAGCCTCTCCCTGGCCCCGAGAATACGTTCTTCATACTGCTTTAGTTCATCGCTGATGAATCGTTCCGTATTTACTAAAGTCTGCTTACGGTGGTAGTCCGCAGGTACCAGGTGTAGATTGGATTTGCTGACTTCTATGTAATAGCCAAACACCTTATTATAAGCCACTTTTAAGTATTTTATGCCGGTACGTTCCTTTTCCCTGTTTTCATACTCCACCAGCCAGTCTGATCCCTGATTGGTTATTACCCGCAGTTCGTCAATTTCCGAAGAATAACCATCTTTTATGATATCTCCTTCCTTTACAGACAATGGAGGAGCATCATTAATCGATTTGGCTATTAGTTCATACACTTCCGCCAGCGCATCCAGCTTAGATATATTTATCAGCAGGTTTGAGCTTGTCCCCTGCAAAAGCTCCTTAACCGTTTCAGTCTTTTTTAATGATTGCTTGAGGGCTATCAAATCCCGGGGGGTAGCCATTTGGCTGCCGATTTTGCCGGCCAGCCTCTCCATGTCGTATACTTCGGACAAAGCCCGTCGCAGATCGCTGCGCAGCTGCAGGTTGTCTTTCAGTTCCTGTACCGCATCATGTCTCGCTTGAATGGCAGATAGGTCTCTTAAGGGAAGTTCAATCCAGTTTTTCAGCCTTCTTCTGCCCATGGCGGTACAGCAGTAATCCAGTATGGACAGCAGGGAACCCTCTCTTTTACCGTCCCGAATAGTACTGGTCAGCTCCAGATTGCGACGGGTAGCAATATCCATATGCAGGTACTGTTCATCATGATGAATGCTGATAGTTCGCAAATGGTGCAAGTTAGCCTGACAGGTCTTCTCCAGATAGTCTAGGATGGCTGCGGCGGCAAAAACCGCCAAATCATAGCTGTTGTCAATCCCAAAGCTTTCCAGGGTTGCAACCTTAAAATGGTTCAGCAATACCTGGCAGGCGGTATTAAAACTGGTGGGAAACTCTGCCGTAACTATCGGCAGGTTGGTCAGGTAGGACTGCTCTTCCATCCATAAGGTAGGCTGGTCTTCAGCCATCAGACACTCGCTGGGGTTAAGACGTAGCAATTCGGTGTAGATTTGGTTGAGAGCATTTTTCCCCTGCCACTGGCAAATTTTAAATTCACCTGTGGAAACATCTACAAAGGCCAGTCCCGCTGCCTCATCACCGGTATATACTGCTGCCAGGTAATTGGCAGATGTTTCCGAAAGCATGTTATCTTCAAGAACCGTACCTGGTGTTATGATACGGACTACTTCCCGTTTAACCAATCCTTTGGCTTCCCGGGGATCTTCCACCTGTTCACAGATGGCAACCCGATACCCCCTGGAAATCAATTTGGCTATATAGGTATGGGCGGAATGATGAGGAACACCGCACATAGGAACTTTCCCCGCATCTCCTCCATCCCGGGCGGTTAGAACAATTTCTAATTCCCGTGAAGCCACCTCAGCATCGTTAAAAAACATCTCATAAAAATCTCCCAGACGGAAGAACAGCAGGGTATCCGGATGCTGGCTTTTAATTTCCAAGTACTGTTGCATCATCGGGGTATACTTGGTCATACATAAAACCTCTCAAAAAGAAAGACTTAGAATTCTAAGCCTTTCTTCCCTACTCTAACTCTCAGTTTTCCAACCTGTTTTTAGGAGCATCCGCCTCCGCAGCCCTCGCAGCCGTCGCTGCATCCTCCGGCATTCATGGAAATGGCCTGGTTCATGGCAAAGTAAACGGCCTGCATTAAGTTATTAAAGCTTTCCTGGGCTTCAATTAATTCGTTTATTATGCTGTTGGCCGTTAATTGTTGCTCCAATATACGGAGATGGTCTTCCTCAGCCTTGGTAACCAGTAATCCATCCTGGTATTTGTTATCCAGTTTCATTCTGGCATCCTGGTATCTCATAAGCAGGTCATAGGCATCTTTATCCTGGTTAAGCTTCATCTGAATAGCTTTCAGACGGTCAACCTCATCGGATTCAGCTACCGCTGTACCTAACTGAAAAGCTAAGCGGATAATTTCATCAGTAGTCAATATTAAATCCTCCCAACCTTTGTGCAGAATTAATCTGCAATTCTTCTCCTATTCTAGCACGAATCAGACAGGCAATTAAATTATTTCCCTGAAAAACTTTTTCTCTAACTATTTTGTGCCGCCGGCACCAATTCTCCGAACAAGGAGAATGAATTTCCCTTGGTTATTCTTACGGGAATTATTTTGCCAATGAGATCTTCAGATCCCGGTATTATTACCACCCGATTAGTTCTGGTACGGGAGGTTAATTTGGTTTTATCAGTTTTGCTGGGGCCTTCCACTAAAACTTCTTCTATTTTCCCTACCAATGACTGGTTAATTTCCCGGGCTATGCGGTATTGCACCTGATTAAGCTTGCTGAGCCGCGCCTTTTTGATTTCCAGGGGTACCTGATCGGTAAATTCCGCCGCCCTCGTTCCCCGCCGGGGTGAGTACATAAAGGTAAAAGCAGCATCAAAGCGAACTTTTTCTACCATGTCCAGAGTATCAGCAAAATCTTCTTCCTCTTCCCCGGGAAAACCTACTATTAAATCGCTGGTAATCGCCACACCAGGAATACGTTCCCGCATGCGATGAGTAAGTTCCAAATAATGCTCGCGGGTGTAACCACGGTTCATGCGCTGCAAAATGCGGTTACTGCCGGCTTGCAAAGGGACATGAACGTGTTCGCAGATCACCGGGTTGCCCGCAATGGTATCAATCAGTTTATCCGACATATCCTTAGGGTGAGAAGTAGTAAAACGAACCCGCTCAATACCCTCCACCTCAGCGGTCATGGCCAAAAGATCAGCAAAGTCAACTTTCTCGTCCAATCCCCTGCCATAGGAGTTGACATTTTGCCCCAGCAGGGTGACTTCCCGGTAGCCTTGAGCCGCCAGTCCTCTGACCTCATTAAGGATGTCAGCCGGCTTTCGGCTCCTCTCCCTGCCCCGGGTATAGGGAACTATACAGTAACTGCAGAAATTATTGCAGCCATACATAATGTTTACAAAGGCACTAATGCCCGTCCGGCGAACCGAGGGAAGGTTTTCCTCTACCGGGCCTTCTTTGTCCCATACCTGAAACACCTGGGTTTTAGTCTGTTTGGCCTGTTCAATCAGATAAGGCAGTTCATGGATGTTATGGGTGCCAAATACAACATCTACCCCCATCTTTTTCAGACGGTTCTGCACCTCGGGAAGCTGAGCCATACATCCGCCAAAAGCCACAATCAGATCAGGATTGCGGCGTTTGAGAGCAATGACTTCTCCCAGTTTTCCATATACTTTATTTTCGGCCGAATGTCGCACACTGCAGGTATTGAACAGTATTACATTAGCCTCTTCCGGCTTATCTGCAGCACAATAACCCATGGCTTCCAACAGACCGCTCATGATCTCTGAATCCCGCACATTCATCTGACAGCCATAAGTTTGCACGTAATAAGCCGGGGCCGTTTCCAGTTGATGATTCACCTGTCTTTATCACCTCGCGTTTATATATTATACCTTTTTCTTGGCAAATATCTTATAAATTATTAAACAAAAGCCCGATCTTTTACAAGACCGGGCTCAGACTGTCAAAGAAGTCTTTTATCGGTTAGACGTTCGAGATTGCCACGCCCCTCCGGGGCTCGCAATGACACATAAGATGGCCTTTTGGTATGTCATCGCGAGGAGCGTAGCGACGTGGCGATCTCTTTTAGCTAATTTTTTGACACTCTCAGCCCGATCTTCTACAAGACCGGGCTTGAGGTAACTATTATGATGATCAGTTACATGGTTACTTTGCTGCTGTTCTTCCAAATTCCCATCTTTTCAGCTGCCCGAACCAGTTCATCACGAAAATCCGGATGAGCAATGTTGATTAAGGCTTCTGCCCGTTGCCAGGTAGACTTGCCCTTCAAATTAGCTACCCCATATTCAGTGACTACCAGATGAGTAACCTGCCGGGGTATGGTGACAATGGACCCCTGGGGCAAAGTAGGTTTAATGGTAGAAGTCACGGTACCGTCCTTGGCCCGGAAAGTAGAGGGAGTGCACAAGAAGCTCTGCCCGCCTTTGGATAAATAGGAACCCAGGACGAAATCTAACTGCCCGCCATTTCCGGCTATGTGCAGCAGGCCCACCGACTCAGAGTTAACCTGTCCGAACAGATCAACTTCCAGACAGCTGCAAATAGAGACAAAATTGTCAATTTGAGCAATGGTGCTGATTTCATTTACATAGTCTACCGGGCATACATGATGGAGGGAATTGTTATCTACGAAATCATACAGTTCTTTGGAGCCCATGGCAAAAGTCCACACCATTTTTCCCGGATCCAGATTTTTCTTGCCGGTTATTTTGCCGGCTTTAAAAAGATTGAGAAAAGCATCCACAAACATTTCCGAATGAACACTAAGGTCCTTAATATCTGAATCACAGATAAAAGACCCTACTGTATTGGGCAGGCCGCCAATTCCTAACTGCAAGGTGCTGCCGTCTCTCACCCGTTCTACAATGTGAGAAGCTATTTTGCGGTCCACCTCTGTGGCTTCCTTACCCAGCAGAACCGGAAGCTCCTGGTTGCTTCCCTCCACGATGTAGTCGATTTGGGAAATATGAATGGTATTTTGCATACCATGAACTACCGGCATCTTTTCGTTAACTTCAACTATGACTGTTTTAGCTTTCCTGACTACAGCAGGGGCATCAGCCACCTGAGGCCCCAGGTTAAAATAACCGTGTTTGTCCATCGGGGCTACTCTCAGCATAGCTACATCCAAATCAATCTCCTGGGTAAAGTACTTCAGCTGTTCTCTGAACTGAACCGGAATATACCAGCAGCGACCTTCACGGTTCATCTTTCTCTCCACCGCACTAAACTGGGTGGAATTAAACCTGATATGCTGGACATCGGGATCAGCTTGGACTATAGCGGGCGGTTCAGGATGAGGCCAGATAGTGGTGATAACGTTTACATCTTTTAATTCATGCACCCGCGCAGCTAATGCTTTATCCAGGTCCCAGACCACTCCGCAGAATGCACCGTAGTGTACAGTATCACCAGATTTAATAGCCTTAACAGCTTCCGCTGCGGTAACTAATTTTGACCGATATTCTTCAAGTAGCGTTGTCATAGTGGGTCTCTCCTTAGTACAGTATTTCGATTTCAACTGGTTTTTTGATCAGGGTCACACCTTCAGAAATACCTTTTATTCCCGAACCTTTTTAGCTGGTTAGGCACCTGTAACCTTATACCTACTGGAGGTTTTCGATGATAAAAGCAACCCCTGGCCCGCCGCTGGCACAGAGAGATGCACAGCCATAGCGGACATTGCGGCGCTTCATCTCATGCATCATGGTCAGTATCAGGCGGGCACCTGTCATACCAACGGGATGACCGATGGAAATTCCAGAACCTACACCATTCACCCGGTCCATGTCCAGTTTGAGTTCCCGATTTACCCCCAGGAATTGCGCTGCAAAAGCTTCGTTGATCTCCCAGTAATCGATATCATCCTGTACCATGCCTGCAAACTTTAAGGCTTTTCTAACCGCAGGAACAACCCCCATGCCCATGATGGAAGGATCCACTGCTCCGGATGCTGAGGAAACTACCCTGGCCATTGGCTTAATACCCAGTTCCTGGGCTTTTTCCGCTGACATCATGATCAGTGCTGCTCCTCCGTCGTTAATGCCGGAGGAATTTCCGGCGGTAACAGTACCACCTTTCTTGAATGCTGGTTTTAGTTTGGCCAGAGCTTCCAGGGTGGTATCAGCCCGGGGATGTTCATCGGTGTCTACTATAACCGTACCTTTGCGGGTGGTTACTTCCACTGGTACAATTTCATCCTTGAACCAGCCATTGGCAATGGCTCTGCAGGCTCTCTGATGACTTAACAGAGCCAGTTCGTCCTGTTCTTCCCGGCTTATATTGTACATTTCGGCGATATTTTCCGCTGTAACTCCCATATGATAGTTGTTCCAGGGATCGATCAAGCCTCCTACCATAAGACCGTCGAGAATCTGTTCCCCGTGTCCCAGACGGTAGCCCTGGCGAGCCCGCATCAGATAATAGGGAGTATTGGTCATGCTTTCCACCCCTACTGTGGCTCCCACTTCAATTTTGCCCAGCATAATCTGCTGAGCGCAGATTTCTGCAGCCCGCATGGATGAGGGACACTGCTGGTGTACGGTAACTGCCGTTGATTCGATAGGACAGCCTGCTCCCAGAGCAATTAAGCGAGCACTATTCCCAGGAGCGGAGGACTGATTGCAGTGGCCGCATACTACCTCTTCAATTAGATCAGCACTGACACCGGATTTCTCCAATGCCGCTTTGAGGGCGATAATACCCAAATCAACTGGGCTTTTACTGGCCAGGGCACCATTAAAGTCTCCTACCGGCGTCCGGGCGCCTCCCACAATTACAACCTCATGCATAGCCTCTTCTCCTTTCCTTATCTTCCTGAAAAATTCGGTTTCCGTTTTTCCAGAAATGCTTTCATTCCTTCTTTTTGATCCTCAGTGGCAAACAGATCGGCCCAGGATATGGTTTCCAACTCGGTGCCGGATTTGATGTCCAGGTTCAGACCGATGTTAACGGTTCGTTTCGCCATTTGCAATGCTAAAGGCGGTTTGATTGCAATTTTTTCCGCCATTATATAGGCTTCATCCAGCAGTTCGTCATCGGCCACTATGCGATTAACCAGCCCTAATTTCAGTGCCGTTGAGGCATCAATATGGTGGCCCAGGAAAATTAATTCTTTAGCCTGAGCGCTGCCTATTAAACGAGGCAAGCGTTGCGTTCCGCCGGCACCCGGCATGATACCCAGATTGATCTCCGGCAGACCAAAACGGGCGCTGTTACCTGCGAGGCGGATATCAGCAGCCAGGGCTATTTCAAACCCTGCTCCCAATGCATAACCTTTTACAGCGGCAATTACCGGTTGGGGCAGTTGTTCAAGCTTGTTAAAAGTGGAACCAAAGGCAAAGTTGCGGGCTTCCTCGGGCACCATTTGTACCATGTCATTGACATCAGCCCCGGCAGCAAAATGCTTTCCTGCTCCGGTAAGGACTACTACCCGGATATCCTTGTTCCGGGCAATCATGTCGACAGCTGCATCAATTTCATCCACCATCAAACGGTTCAAAGCATTGAGGACCTCGGGACGGTTAAGGGTTAAAGTGGCTACATGATTGCTGACTTCAAGCTTAATGAAGTTAAAATTCACCTTACCCACCACCTGCATACTATTTGTTATAGTCATAAAACCCCTTCTTGGTTTTGCGACCATAATGTCCCTTGGCATAACGTTCTACAATAGCTGGACTGGGTTTGTCCTTTACATCACCGGTAGAACGGTATTTGCCCATCAACACGTCGTATTCCAGGTCAATTCCCGTCATATCCAGGAGTTCGAAAGGTCCCATGGGATGCCCCAATCCATTTTTAACAGCCAGATCTATGTCTTCAATAGAAGCAACTTCCTGGTCCAGCAAGTAACAGGCTTCCTGAGTAATAGCGCTGAAAATACGGTTGACAATGAATCCATAGATTTCTTTGTTTACCCGGACAGGGGTTTTGTTTAAGGCCAGGCATACTCCCATGGCAGCTTCTACCGTTTCCTCGGAAACGTGAGGACCTCGTACCACTTCCACCAGTTTCATAACCAGGGCGGGGTTGAAGAAGTGCATGTTCAGCACTTTATCCGGGCGCTCTGTGGCATCAGCAATGCGGGAACTGACAATGTAAGAGCTGTTAGTTGCCAAAATAGTATGGGAGGGACAGATTTTGTCCAACTGGGCAAAGAGCTGCCTTTTAATATCCAAATTCTCTACGATAGCTTCAATGACCAAGTCCGCATCCTTGGCGGCTTCTTCCAGAATGGTAGTGAAATGCAAACGCTCCCTGGTAGCCTGAGCCGCATCTGGGTCAAGTTTTTGCTTTTCCACCCGGGATTGAAGCCAGTTATCAGCAAATTTCCGGGCTTCTTCCAGGGTGTTTTCATTTATATCAGTACACGAAACCTTGAAGCCGCTTAGGGCCACCTGCAGGGCTATCTGATGTCCCATATTGCCCGCACCTACTACACAGATCTTTTTGATATCTTCCGCTCTCATATCCACACCTCTCTTTGCCTGATTAAGGTTTTAGGTTCCAACCTGAAAAATAATTGATAAGTTGTGGAGTTTAATAAATTGTTTCCATTGATTTTAAAACTCAGCCCCCTGGAACAATTCCAGGGGGATTGTTTTAAGAAAAAGCTTGTCCTTGCTGAAAAGACTGACCATAGGCATCGGCAGCCAGCATGGCATCACACACCCGCGCAGGGGTAATCTCCCCCGCTTCGTGATAAATATTGCTTCCAGGATGGCAAGCAGCCTGGGCTGCCTGCATCAATTCATCGCGGCCGACTCCTGAGAGACCGATATCCTTTAATCGAGTCGGCAGCCCTATTTCCCCGAAAAGCTTATATACTTCTTTAATTAATTGTGGGTCGCGGCCCGTTAGAAACAGAGATGACAGCAAACCGTAGGCAACTTTCTCCCCATGCAGGTAGTGATGAGTACCCTCTAATACCGTCAGCCCATTATGAATGGCATGAGATGCACCTAAGCCGCCGCTCTCAAACCCAATTCCGCTCAGCAGGGTGTTGGCCTCCACCACATATTCCAGGGCGGGGGTAACGATGCCCTGTTCACATGCCTGCTTGGCCAGCACTCCATACTGGGCAATGGTATCATAGCAGAGTCTGGCCAGGCGGTGAGCGGTTCTTAAAGGCAGAGCTCCCAGGGTGTTGGTTTGCTGAGTTCTCCAAACGGAATCAGCTTCAAACCAGGTGGCCAGGGCGTCACCCATCCCAGAAATCAGTAAACGTACAGGTGCTTTAGCAATTATTTCTGTGTCCATTATTACAGCTTGAGGATTGGATTTTAGCTTGAGCACTGTCTTTACCCGGCCATCCGGTTCGTAAACTACCGATACTGCGCTGCAGGGAGCATCAGTAGAAGCCGCAGTGGGAATGATGATAACCGGCAGATTAAGATAATAAGCTACTGCTTTGGCAGCATCGATAGTCTTACCCCCGCCTAAAGCCACGATAACATTGCAGCCTGCATCTACTGCTTTTGCCGCAGTTTTATTTATTTCGTCTTCGCAGCACTCACCGCCGAAAGCAATCAGGTGAATATTTAAATCCCTCTGAAAATCCTGGGCATAAGCCGGCCAAATATTTTCCGCCACATAGGGATCACTGATCAGCAATACATCGGACCCGTACTTGCTGATTTCCGCGGGTGCCTGGCGCAAAGTCCCTGGACCCTGCAAATAACGACCAGGAAAAGCTGCAATCGCTACGGCCATTTTTAGTACCTCCGTGCCGGTTTTTGAAATGATGCTCTACAGCTTATATTTGTAAATCCGCTCATAATCTTCCTTAAGCTGATCCCGGAATTGAGGAGCAGCAATGCTGATCAAGAGACGAGCCCTTTCCTGCATATCCTTACCCCGCAGGTGAGCGACACCGTATTCAGTGATTACATAGTCCACATCGTTACGAGGTGTAGTAACTGCATCTCCAGGATTAAAAGCAGCTACGATTCTGGATATAGTGCCGTTTTTAGCTGTAGCCGGCAGAGCTATAACCGATTTACCGCCTTTGGACCAGGTTGCCCCGCGGACGAAATCCATCTGACCGCCTATGCCGCTGTACTGGACTCCATTTATGGTTTCCGCTGCTACTTGTCCCATAAGGTCAACCTGGAGAGCAGAGTTAACGGAAACAACCTTATCGTTCTGAGCAATCATATATGAATTATTAATGTAATCTACCGGGTAAAACTCTACTGCCGGGTTGTGATCAAGCCATTCATATAATTCTTTAGTACCGGCAGCAAAAGTAGTGGTAGATTTTCCCGGATGAAGTTTCTTGTATTTGTTGGTAACGTTGCCGGAAATCATCAGTTCCATAGCCCCGTCAGAGAAGAGCTCAGAATTGATGCCCAGGTCGTTCTTCTCTTTGAGAAAACCTACTATTGCATTGGGAATTCCGCCCATACCAAACTGCATGGTAGCTCCGTCTTCCACCAGATCAGCTACATATCTGCCGATAGTTGTTTCCACCGAACCGATTTCCGGTTTTTGCATTTCAATCAGCGGCCGATCGCTGAGAACAAAATAATCTATTTCACTGACATGAATCAGCGTATCACCGTACGTCCGAGGCATGTTGGGGTTTACTTCAGCGACTACCAAGCGGGCGGCTTCCACGGCTGCACGCTCATAGTCACAGGAAATACCGAAAGTACAGAAACCGTGTTTATCAGGAGGCGATACCTGGGTCCACGCTACATCCACTTTGATAGTGCCGTTACGCATGGCAATGGGGCAGTCGGAAAAGTGCATGGGAACAAATCTTGCCCGCTGTTCCTTAACGGCTTTACGGGTATGGGTACCGGCAAAGACAGTTAAGTGCTGCACACGCTGGGGATCAACATCTTCACGGCAATAAACAGATGGTCCTAAGGCAATACCATGAGCTACTACTATGCCTTCTACCATATGCTGATTGCGTACCAGGGCTTCGGGCAGCAGTTGAGGCTCACCAGTGCCGTGCCCGTTTATAACGTGGTCGCCTTTTTTGAGTAATTTGATTGCATCATCTGCAGTAATAATGCGGGATTGATAGTACTCTTGCCACGACATTTGTTCTTACACCTCGCAAATAATCTATTTGTAAACTTAAAGATTGCAAAGTCAAAGATTATAAACAGAGATAACCGCCATCAACCCATAATACTTGCCCGGTTATATAATCAGAAGCTGACGAAGCCAAGAAAACCACCGGACCTGCCAATTCGGAAGGCTCTGCCCAGTAACCCATAGGAATACGGCTGGTTAAATCGTTGTATACCACTGGATCGTCCATGAGCTTACGGTTTAATTCTGTGGCAAAATAACCCGGCCCAATAGCATTGACATTAATATGGTTCTTAGCCCATTCCAATGCCAACACCTTGGTTAACTGTATAACTCCTCCCTTGCTGGCCGCATACGGGCCTCTGTTGGGCTGAGCTACAGTTCCCAACAGAGACGCAACATTAATGACTTTGCCATAGTTTTTTCCAATTAAAATCGGCCCTACTTCCCGGCAGCAAAGAAAGGTTCCTTTTAGATTTACACCGATTGTGGCATCCCAGTCTTCTTCAGACATTTCTACCAGCGGACCACGCCGATTAATGCCGGCATTATTGATGAGAATATCCAATGTGCCCATTTCTGCTACCGCTTTGTTGACCATGGATTTTACGCTGTCAGCATCCGCTACGTTGGCCTTCACCGGCAAAACCTTAACTCCGAATCTTTCAATTTCGTGACTGGTAGTTTCAGCCATTTCCATATTGATATCAGCTATTACCACATTGGCACCGGCTTCAGCCAGGGCTTCGGCCATAGCTTTGCCCAGACCAGCAGCTGCGCCGGTTACTAATGCTACTTTGCCGTTTAAATCAAATAGATTAGCCATTTGAAACCTTCCTTTCTACCTGGGATGTATATAAACTTCACAGAATTACCTTACTAACAGCAACGCCAGCTGCGGAATATAAGTGGTTGCAATCAACACGGGAATACATACAGCGATAAACTGCAAAACTGGTGATAGGACCTTATCCATGGTCAAGTTAGCCATTTTACAAGCCACGAAAATATTGCATGCAAAAGGCGGGGTAATCATACCGATTTCCAGGTTAAGCAGCATAATGGCTGCAAAGTGAACAGGATCAACCCCATAAGCCACAGCTGCAGGAGCCAGAATAGGTGCCAGGAGCAGGATAGCGGTATTGGTTTCCATGAACATACCGACCACGATTAAAACCAGGTTGAGCATTAACAGGAATAAATACTTGTTTTCCGTAATGCTGAACAGCCAGTCGGTAACTGCTTGGGCAGTACCAGCATAGGTAAACATGGCACTGGGTACAGCAGCGGTGGCAATCAGCATCATAATACCGGCAGCGGTCACAGCACTCTTTTTAGTTACCTGAATTAAACCTTCCCCTGATTTATCCTTAAAGATCAAAGGATAAATGATCCAGCCGGCTATTAAGCCATAGAGCACGGCTACAGCGCCAGCTTCGGTGGGGGTCATGACACCACCATAGACGCCGGCAAAGATAATCAGCGGCATCAAAAGAGCTACCAGACCACGCGGGGTAGTTTTAGTAATCTGAGAGAGATAGATTTTACTGTTAAATTCACCTTCAAGAATTTGTTCCTGTTTGGCATAGAAAATACGATTAAAGATGCAGTAAAGAATAGTCAGCAATACACCGGGAATCAGAGTCGCCAGCCAGACATCTGCTACTGACTGTCCAACTGCTATAGCATAAACTACACCGGGAATACTCGGGGGGATCAATATCCCCAGGAAGCCTGATGCCGCAATAAGAGCAGTAGCATATTTTTTGTCATAACCAGCTCTGACCATTTCCGGCAGCATCATACCGCCGATAGCTGACACGGTTGCCACTGAAGATCCAGAAATAGTTCCGAACAATGCTGAGGCGATAACCGCAGTAGAAGCCACAGCTCCTTTAGCACGGCCGCATATTGCCCGTATCCAGGTTATCAAAGCCCTGGTAATACCGCCCAGAGACATAACGTCACCGGCATAAATAAAAGCGGGAATGGCTAAATAAGCGAAAGAGTCTATATTGCCGAACATTTTTGCCGGCAAAATCGAATAAGGTATCCCCGCATAAGCCATACAAATAATACCTGCCAAACCTGCACTAAAGGGAATGGGTATCCGGAGGAGTGCCAAACCCACGAAAGTAAGGATAAAATAGCCTACTAATTGCATTGTTCCTTCACCTCCTCCAGGATTTCATAACCGGTAGCCCCACGATTACCCAGATTAAGGATGATCAGCAGAACACAGTGTACCATGCAGAGTATAAAACCAATCAGCATACTGCAGGTTACGATCCATATCGGAAACTCCATAGCGGTAGACACCTGGCCCATGTTTAGCTGATCTATGGTCAATTTGTAAGTTTCCTTAGTAGCGATAAACAGGAAAATGATAGCTATCACATCGCGTATGACATTTAATACCTTTGCCGTAAATATTTTTTTTGCTCTGTCCTTGATCCAGGATTCAATAACCACCTCGGCAACATTGATTTCTACATGTTCTCTTTCCTTGGTGGCAATAGCAGCCCCAAAAAAGGTGCAGGCTACAAACAGGTATCGGGCCATTTCCTCTGACCAGGACAGCGGCATGGTTAATACATAGCGGAAAAACACCTGCAGTATCATCACTGTTAGCATGATCATAAAAATGGGTACAGTTATGCCGTACTCTATTCTGGCCAGCAGGTTCTCGAAACGCTCTAAAGCGTTCATGGTAACACCTCTTTTCTTGGGTAAAATGAGCGTAAGGGTACAAGGGGCCACGATGCCCCGTGTACCCTTACTGGCAATGGAGAATAGTCGGTTATAGTTTCTGTTCTGGGAACAAGATTATTTAATTCCCTTCATTTCCTGGATCTTGTCCATAACTTCCTGGCCATAAAGCTTTGCATACTGAGGATCTTTGTACATCCGCTCAGCTATAGCTTTGAAATCGGCCTCCAGTTCAGGAGTAATATCGATAACTTCCATGCCTGCTTCAGCCATCTCTTTCCACTGTTTTTCGGCATTTTCCCGCTGCAGTTTTACCTGAGCGGCAGCAGCTTTCTTGGAAGCCTCAGCTATAATCTGCTGTTGTTCAGGTGTCAGTTTATCCCAGGTTACGGTACCCATGCACATCTGCATTCCGCTGTAGATCTGGTTGGCTCTGGTAGCGTATTTCTGGAATTTATACAGGCCATAGTCATAGGTCATGATGGCGCCATTGTCCTGACCATCTACAGTCTTCTGCTGCAGGGCAGTGGGAACTTCGGTAATGGCCATAGGAGTGCAGGCTACTCCCAGCGACTCATAGAAATCAACATACATCGGAGTTTCAGGCACACGGAGCTTCAAGCCTTTGAAGTCTTCACCTTTGGTAATGGGGCGCTTAGAATTGGTAACCGCGCGGAAATCGTTTTCACCGAAACCAAGAATCTTGATTCCTTTTTCTTCGCAGAATTTAGTCATATAATCTGCAACCCAACCATTGATATAGTCTCTGTCAACATCTTCATAGGTCGGGAACAGGTAAGGCAGGTTTACAAATCCTAACTCGGGATATACTGCTGCCAAACCGATATCAGAGGTCCAAGTCATCTCCAGGTCACCGCGCTGAATGGCTTCAACCATCTGGCGTTCTCCGCCCAGCACGCCGCCGCCGAGATATTGAATGTCAATTTCGCCGTTGGTCTTTTCTTCAACTTCCTTCTCAAAGTCTTGAGCAACTACTGAATAGGAATGGGTCGGGGTAACAGTGGTACCGATACGGATTACGATAGGCTTTTTCTCGCCGACGTCACTTGTCTTGTCGCCAGTATTGGATGAACCGCCGCAACCAACAACTGTTACCATGAACAACATTGTCAGAACTAATGCTAATACCTTTAAGCTCTTGCCTTTCATTTGAATCCTCCCTCCATTAATTACCGATAACCTGGATAATGAGTACAAAACTGGTTCACTACTGCTGACTTACTACCCCCTTTGCCGACTGCAATTTTATCAAGGTTGTTAATGTTATACCACCGGTACATAATACCAGGGCTATATTGACAACCTTCGACTTAATTAATTGAGTTTCTTGTTTAAAAACCTTGTTTCCTTGTGAAGCTGTTTCCTATTTGGCAACAATTCAACAATGTTGACAATACCTCACCTAGGACTGGCTTTTGGAAACCTTTTCGAAGGCTATCAAGGCAGCACCGATTGCGCCGGTTAATTGTGACTTTGGTGCTACAATAATAGGAACTTTGAGTTCTTTTTCCAGAGCTTTGACCACTCCGCCATTCTGGGCTACTCCTCCGGTCATGACCACGTCCGGAGTGAGCCCTACTCTTCCAGCCAGACCGGCAACCCTGCGAGCCACTGACTGGTGAATACCAGCTACAACATCTGCGTTTTTCTTGCCCGATGCCAGCTGGGATATTACTTCTGACTCGGCAAAAACAGTGCAGGTGCTGCTAATAGGAACTATAGTTTCAGCTTGATCACCTAATTCTTGAAGATCACTAACGGAGACCTCCAGCACACGGGCCATTACTTCCAAGAATCGTCCGGTTCCCGCTGCACATTTTTCATTCATGACGAAGTTAGTTACATGTCCATGTTCATCCAACTTAATCACTTTGGCGTCCTGCCCGCCGATATCTATTATGGTGCGGGCGGAGGGTACCAAGTGGTGAACACCCTTGGCATGACAGGTGATTTCGCTGACCTGTTCGTCGGCTTCCGTAAAGGTCATTCTTCCATAACCGGTTACAATGATCATGCTTATATCACTTTTGGTGACTCCGGCTGTTTCCAAAGCCTGCTGCAAGGCTCGGGTTGGTCCTGAAGTTCCCGTTCCCACCGGGACAACTACTCCAGCCAGAATGTCTTTCCCGTCTTTAAGAATAACCACTTTAGATGAAGCCGAACCGATGTCGACTCCCATAGTTAACAATTGGGTATCCTCCCTTATTTAGCCATCAACATTTCGGAAAATGCCTGCAGGCGAGTTCTCAGCTGTTCCACTGAATCCATCTGCTGCTCGATCTCTAAATAGAGATGAGGTATGCCTGCAGCTTCCAGATCCTGTTTGATAAATGGATAATCATATTCTTCCGGATCGCAGAACTTCATAATAAGCACTACTACTCCGTCGGCTTGCTGCTTTTTAACCATGTCAACAATGATTTTGCCTCTGAGTTTTTCCGGATCACATACACAGGAACATCCTTCAAAGGCTGCAAAGCGCTTCCCTAAACGAATAAAGGGATCAGGATCTTCCGGGGTTGGCGTTCTGAACTGCCGGGAACTCTGAGCCAGGTCGTCAGCCACAAAGGTGTAGCCAAATTCACCGAAGAGGTGTAATAAATTATCAGGCTCCGTCATAATACCGGTAACCACAACCCGGGGTCCTTTACCCTTATTGACAGGAAGTGCGGATAATTCGGCTGTCAATTCTTCTACCATAGCCAGGTGTTTTTCTTTTAATACATAGTAAGATGACTTTACTACCTGATGCCGCCAGTAAGGGGTAATTACGTCAGCATGTTCGGCCGCTACATCAAAGAAACGCATCATAGCAGCATGATGTCGGTTATAAAGTTCAATACTGGCGTGCAAGGACTCATCAGTTACCTTATTGCCGGTAATTTCCTCCAGCTTTTTGGCAATAGTGCGATACTCATTGGCGGTATACTCTATGCCGGCCTGAATTTTTCGATTGTCAGGCAGCACTAATCCAATCACTGGAGTAAGAGGATCAGCAAGTCTCATCATCAAAGGTATAACTCTGAAAGTATCACAGGTCTCCGGGAAAATAATGGCGTCTAAATGTTTATATGCGCCGGCAGCGGATAACTCCATAATTGCTTTAGCTACAGAACAGCAAAAGGCTTGTAGATATTCAGTAGCCCTCATAATGGTAGTTTGGCCGCCCCAGAGTCCAACTGGCAGCATGCCAGCAGCGTGCACCACTTCTTCGGCACAGTGAATGGGTGCAATACCCACTGCTTTTTTGCCCGTTTCTGATTTCCATTTCATGACCATCTTGGCAGGATGATGAGCTATATATTCCATTTCCTTAAGAATTTCATCAATGCGAGACACCGGTTTCACCTCCCTAATACTCAATTGCGGCTTCGATCAATGGTTTCAAACAGGGCTTGTATTCTGGTTACATATTGAGCTTCAGAAAATGCCCTTGGATCATCTTGGTCGCCATCAACGATGGTGACAGGTACACCGGTGACCTTTGTTATTTCCCGAGCCAAGGCATACTGGGCAAAATCTTGATTTTTGCAGCTTCTGTTGGAATGCATTACTACGCCGTCAATTGAGTAGTCCCTTACCATCCGCAGCATATTGTGGAAGCGGAAGGTGAATTCACGGTTAGAGAAGTTACCCATATAAGCTTTTGCCATACTTTTTAGGTCGGTGGTGTCATAAGTGACCGCCCAGTTGTCCGGATAGGTGGAACCTACCATAACGGCGTTATTTTCCTTAAAGGTGTTGTTCATAATCCGGAGATTATACCAGAGAGGGATACCATCCCAGAGAATACGATATTTCTCTTCTGCCAGGTAACCCTCACCCCGGGCAACCTTTTCAGCTAGTTCATCACGGAGAAGAGTAAAAAACTCAACTGCCTTTTCGTTACCCCGGGAACAAACGATCTGGGCCATATAGTTGAAGAAATCCAGTCCATTAAAGGGGCAGGGTTTGTGCTTCCCAAACTCCATGCTTTCTTTCCAGAGGAGAGCAGCTTGATTGGAAAGGTGCATAGATTCTTCAAACCGCTGGTAGTTAAAGGGTTTCTTGCATATGGCTTCCAACTGGCTAATCGCATTCTTAAACTGGCCAACTACATACTCCAGTTGATGATCGGTGGGTTGTGGGGTAAACCCAAAGGGCAGGTCGATCATAATCAGGGGTACGTTTAAACGTCTGGACAGGATTTCATACCATTTAGTAACTGTGTCACAGATGTTGTTGCAGCAGAACAATAAATCCGGGTATGGAACTTTACCGGCGGCAGAATCACCTTTTTCCACATAACCCAGATTAACACGGGCGTAGGAGCAAATGTCCGCGGAATAGCCCATGCTTTCTGCTATTTCTATCATCTCCATAGATCCCTTTTTCGCTGCAATGGCAGCAGCGTGATTCTCGGGATAAATGGTGACAATATCCATTGCTTCCAGGAATTCGCGAGGGGCAATTGAGGTAACCCAAGCTACCAGCTTACCTTCCTCGTGAGCCCGGTTAGCCTCTTCGTAGTATTCTGCTTGCAGTTTTTTGACTGCTTCTTTGGCTGTTAGTTTGTTCATGATTCCCCTCCTCCCAGGGACCTGTATTTTTCAAAATTTTGCGTGATACATTTAGGAATATAGGCCGGGGTTGCTGTTTTCAGTAGTTCCGGTATGCTGCGAATAATGTTCGTATATGCTGTGGTCACTTCTTCATTCCCGGCCTACTCCTAATCTGATTGCTAATGATTAAGCTTCGACTTTAATCAGGATAGAATCTCCCTGAGTTAAGCCGCCGCAGATACCCATTACACCATAGCCTCCGCCGCGGCGCTTGAGCTCATGAATCATGGTGAGAACAATTCTGGCACCGCTGGCACAGTTGGCATGACCAGTAGCGATAGCGCTGCCGTTAACATTCATCTTTTGTTTAATCTGCTGGTACTTGGCTTCATCCATATCTGCCAGTATCTTGGCGCTTACCAGCGGGACACAAGCAAAGGCCTCGTTGATTTCAACAATGTCCATATCATCAATTGTCATATTGACTTCACTCAGGCATTTCTTTATAGCTACAGCTGGTGCAATCGGGAGTTTGCGGGGGTTGGCACCGGTAGTAACCGCATTCACCACTGTGGCCAGGGGTTTAATCCCTAATTCTTCAGCTTTTTTGCGAGTGGTTACTATTAATGCCACTGCGCCGTCATTTAATCCCGGTGCGTTTCCAGCGGTTATTCCGCCAATGTTATTGAAAATGGGGGGCAGTTTTGCCAGTTTCTCTAAAGTAGTATCAGGCCGGTACTGCTCATCTATATCCAGCAATTTTACAGTTCCGTCTTTTTGTTTAATTTCCCATGGCATCATTTCTTCTCTGAATTTGCCAGCTTTCCAGGCTTCGCCGTATCTTTGATGGCTGCGCAGTGCCCATTCATCCTGCTCTTCGCGGCTGATTCCGTATTCAACCGCTACTTCACCAGAATCAACAGACACCGGATTATATCTCACATATCCCAGAGGGGACAGGGGATCGAACAGTTTGAGAGCGCCTATTTTGCTGCCTTTAAATCTGATGTCGCGGAGCAGGTATGGTACGGAGGAGAAATGAGTTGCACCGCCGCACAATACTATCTGGGCATCTCCAGCTTTTAAGGCTCGGATTGCAAAAAGAATTGCAGATGAACCGGAAACGCAAGCCTTATCAAATGTGCAGCAAGGAGTTTCGGGGGGCAGGCCAGCCTCTAGCAAGCTCTGTCTGCCAACGACGGGAGTAAAAACATCGTCAGTATTGGAAGTATCTCCGCATCCCCACCAAACTTCATCAATCTGTTCAGGTTTGAGGCCGGCACGCTTAATGGCCTCTTTCATTACTTCAGCACCCAGGTCAATTACGTTGACATCCTTTAACGATCCGCCGAAACGGCCGAAAGGAGTGCGCACACCGCTGATAATTACGTATTCGTTGCTAGTACTCATGAACAAAACCCTCCCTACAATTCTCCTTAAAATTCTCCCGTAGCAATGCTACTTGTCGTAAGTGTAGAACCCTTTGCCAGTCTTTCTGCCCAGTTCACCCGCTCTGACCATTTGCCTCAGCAACGGTGCAGCTTTGTATGCAGGCCCCAAATCGTTTTCCAGGGTTCTCAGACCATGTTCAACAATATCTAATCCGACCAGATCCATAAGAGCGCAAGGACCTATAGGCCAGTTAGCGCAAAGCTTCATGGCTTTGTCGATTTCTTCTGGTTTATTGCCTTCCATAACCAGCTTGCAGGCTTCGTTTTGAACTACGTCCAGCAACCGGCTGACTATGAATCCGGCGTAGTCAACAGCTAAACAAGCCTGGCGGCCGATTGACTCCACGTATTTGATAGCGGTATCCATTACTTCATCAGATGTTAAGCGGCCTCTGATAAGCTCAACCCCTGGCATTACCGGAACCGGATTCATAAAGTGAATGCCGCAGACCTGCTGGGGACGCTTAGTAGCTGATGCCAGAACAGTGATTGGCAATGTAGAGGTATTGGAACCGAATATGGCTTCTGGCTTGCATATCTCATCCAGGCGCTTGAAAGTTTCCAGTTTCAGTTCCAAAACTTCAGGTATAGCTTCAATTACCAGGTCGGCATCCTTAGCTGCTTCTTCCAAGCTTAACGTAGTAGATATGCGGGATAAAATTACATCTACTTCTTCCGCTGCAATCTTACCCTTACTGGCTAGCTTGGAAAGACTGTTCTTAATTGTGTTCATACCTTTTTGCAGGGCCTCTTCGGTTATGTCCTGCATAACCACCTGGTAACCTGCCTGCGCACTGACTTGAGCGATACCATTGCCCATAGCCCCTGCACCCAATACAGCTATGTTTTTAATGTTGAACATGCTCTGTACCTCCTTGTCTTATTTACCTTTAAACTCCGGTTTACGCTTTTCAATGAAAGCGGCTATACCCTCATGGTGATCTTCAGTAGCAAAGCTTTCCGCCCACAAACCTATTTCCAATTGCAGACCGGACTCCAGATCCAACTGTATCCCGGTATCAATAGCAATCTTGGCAAACTCCAGAATTACGCTGGAATGCTTTATAAAGCTCTCTGCCATAGCAATTGACTCCGGTATCAATTCGCTAAGGGGAACCACCTTGTTAACCAAGCCAATAGCCAAAGCTTCCTGAGCGGTTATTATTTTGCCGCTGAATATGAGCTCTTTCGCTTTTGCCACTCCCACCAGGCGGGGAAGTCTTTGGGTTCCTCCCCCTCCCGGGATGAAACCCAGATTGATTTCCGGTTGTCCCAACTTGGCATTTTCAGCAGCAATTCTTATGTCACAGCACATGGCTACTTCCAAACCGCCGCCCAGGGTGTAACCATTCAAAGCGGCGATAGTCGGCTTGGGACAATTGGCGATGACTTGCTGGGCAGCGTTATTCCTGACCGAAATCTGCCGTGCTTCATAAAAACTGCAAGAGGCAAACTCCTTGATATCCGATCCCGCCGCAAAAGCTTTTTCACCCTTGCCGGTGAGAATAATTGCTCTAACGTCAGGATCTGCTCCAGCCTGTTCAAAGGCTGTTTTGAGCTCAGTAAACACTTGTCCATTCAAGGCATTCAACACTTCAGGACGATTAATGGTGATGATGGCAATCTGACCATTCACGTTGTATTCCAGTGTCTCGTAACTCATATTAGTCATCTTCCTTTGCCACTTAATTCGATCAATATAGATTTAAATAGACAAAATTCTATCAATTCTCCCTTATCTATAAGAATAGCGACAAAAAAATTGCTGGTCTATGCATGGGGTTGCCAAATGGTCATATAAGTCGAAACAGTTGCTCATTTTTCAACTCGTGCAAATAACCATCAATCCTTGGCTCTTTATGGAACAGACATGCCCCGCTCTATGCAATTTTCAAGGTTTGTTCAACCCTCCAAGAGTTTCCCAAAAGAAGACAATTTATGAGTTGACGGTTATGTAGAAAGGAGAAAACAAAGGCACCAAGGAGTTAGCTGCGGTTTTGTTTCCGAAACCGCAGCCGGTTAAACTATATGCGGGAAAATTGATTTATGAGATTAAAGTGTCAACATAGTGAATGAAAACCTGATCAGTTTCTTTTGCTTATCTCTTGAAGTCTACCAGTGGAAGAAAATCAGGATCAATTGCGCTGACTCTCCTGAGGCCGGAAGAATGGTATGTTCCTGGGAACCTTGAAAGAAGGCAGTATCACCTTCGTACAAGGTATATTCCTCGTCACGGAATTGCAGGCGCACTGATCCTTCCACTACGTAGATAAACTCATGGCCATTATGAGTTACGAATCGCTTTGATGCGATGGCTTCCTTGCCGACAACCATTAAAAAGGTGTCAATGTCATTTGACCCGGCCATACGGTAATAAGTATAGCCGGTTTTGCCAGGGACACCGGTTACCAGATGTTTTCTTTCCCTTTCCCTAACAATAGTAGCTCTCCGCTTGGTTGCTAAGTTGCTTTGTTCCAGCAAGTCAAATAGATTAATTCCCAAAGCCTTGGCAATGTTCATAAGCATGTCCAGATGAACGGTAGCCTTATTGCTTTCAATTTTGCTTATCATGCTTTTGCTGACATTGCATTTAGCCGCCAATTCAGTCTGAGACATGCCAGCCTTTTTGCGAAAAGTTTTTATTCTGTTAGCTACAGTGCGTTGAACGTTTTCCATTTGATTCTCCCCAGTTTATTATTAGGTATTAGCAAGTGATATACTAACTCCATGGTATGTTGTTATCTAATTTTGTGTACAATTATATCATTCTATTAAAATTAATATCAATTCCGACAATATTTTTTATTTAGACTAACTATAGGTGGTATATTTACCAAAATTTAGACGCCCTGACGCATCATAAGCAAACTGCAAAAAGACCCAAGAATACCGAAAGCAGTCAGGTACATTAAGCCTACCCCATAACTGCCGCTAAGCTGTATCAGCAGGCCTATGATAACCGGTGCCAGTGCAGAAACCAGATTGGAAATTCCATTTACTAAACCGGTGCCGGTCCCCATCAGGTGAGAAGGAAAAGTTGACTGGACAATTGTCCACAAGGGAGCATAGAACATCTGATTAAACACCGGGGCTGACACCACTAAGGCGGCTGATAAAGCATTGGACGGGACCACCGCTGACAGCAATATACATAGGGCGGCCCCAGCTAGACCAAATACACCAAATACTGATCTTCGGGATAGTTTGTCTGACAATATTCCGCCGATGGCTACTCCCGTGGCGGCAGCTCCGTAAGGAATGGATGCTACCCAACCTAAAGATTCCAAGGAAAATCCTCTGGCTATACTGAGATATTGCGGCACCCAGGTAGCTATCCCCCACCAGATAGATAAATAGGCACTATAGGCGACAGTAATAAGCCAAAACTGGGTGGAACTGAGAATCGGTTTAATATCCTTCATTCCCCCGGCCAAAATGGATTTATTGGAGGAAGGGGGAACTGAGTCTTGCAAGAATTTTTGTTCATCCTTGGTGATGAATTTGTTTTCCCGGGGATAATCGGTTACCATCTTATTGGCCAGGGGTATTAAAAATATCAATCCCAGTCCCCCGCTGAGATACAAAATATATTCCCAACCCCAATGAGCTATTAAATAGGTGAATAACGGCACCGCCAGTAATGGTCCTATACATCCAACTCCATAGACAGCATTAGCCTTGCCCCGTTCCTCTACCGGAAACCAGTTATTGACGATAATGCTCTGAGTAGGATAGTGTATCCCCTGTCCAATGCCCACTAATATCCTGGATGTCAACATAACCGCAAAACTTGTTGCCAAAGCGCCCATAAACATAGCTGAAGCCGCAATCAGAAGACCCAGCAACATGGCTTTACGAGGGCCTAACAGGTCTCCGATAGGTGCACCAAACACATTGCTGAGGGCATACGGGATTAAAAACAAAGTCATTAATAAACCCTGTTGGGCTGATTGGCCAAGGATTCCCAGATCAGAGAGGAACCGTTCATCAACAATTAATATGCCGATATTAACCCTTTGCAGGTAAACTGCGATCCAGATTAGGAATAGAAATATTACCACCAGGTATCGGTAGGGTATTCTATTTAATAAAGTTCCAGGCATGGCTGCTCTCCTCATTTTTTTTATTTCCGCTTTGCTTAAACGAGGTTTGGCCGGGTAAAAAACCCGGCCAAAACTTTCTATTTAATTGTGATAATTCCACTCTTAATTGGTTACACCATCTCTTAACATGCCAATTTGCCGGTATCCATTGGCTTCGGCCAGAGACTGCTTTTTGCCGCTGGCAACATCTAATATGATTTCCAGCAATTCCTGAGCAGCTTGGTCCAAGCTCTTGCCTTCCAGTACTGCACCAGCATTATAGTCAATCCAATTATTTTTACGGGTGGACACGGTGTTATTGGATCCAACTCTGATAAGGGGCACTGCATATCCTGCCGGTGTACCTCTTCCGGTTGTAAATACTGTAATTACCGCACCGGCGGCTTCCTGATTGGTTATTCCGACCAAATCATTGCCGGGTCCGCTTATTAAATTCAAACCTTTAGTTTTAATGGTTTCACCATATTTAAGCACATCGGTTACTATTGCCTGGCCACCTTTTTGGATGCAGCCCAGGGATTTTTCTTCCAAGGTAGAAATACCGCCAGCTTTATTCCCTTGGGTTGGGTTGTCGTAAATAACCTGACCATACCTCTTATAATACTGTTTGTAATCATTAATCATATTTACTAGTTTGTTAAAGACTTCTTCATTAGCAGCCCTGTTCATAAGAATATGCTCTGCACCGAACATCTCAGGTACCTCGGTCATTATAACTGTACCGCCAAATCCGGTAATAATGTCAGTCACTCTGCCGAGAATTGCATTGGCGGTGATACCGGAAAAACCATCTGAACCCCCGCAGTTTACTGCCAGAACCAAATCTGATAAGGGCCTGGTTTCCCGTTTAAAGGTAGATGCATAGGCATACAGCTCATCTATAAGCTGCATTCCTACAGCTATTTCATCTTCTACTTCTTGACAAATCATAGTTTTTATTCTTTTAGCGTCGTATTCACCCAGCACCGGCAGGAAAGCATCTAAATTGTTGACTTCACAGCCTAAGCTTACCAGCAGTACTCCAGCAGCATTAGGGTGTTTGGCCAGGTTAGCCAGTATTTTCTGAGTATTTAATGCATCTTCTCCCATCTGGCTGCAGCCATTAGGATGGGTCAAGGCATAAAATCCATCAAAGTTTTCGGTGCGGGGATACTTTTGGTTGGCTAATTCAACTATTTTTTGCACGGGACCATTGGCGCAAAATACTGTAGGAATAACCCAAATTTCGTTACGGATTCCCACTTTTCCGTCAGGCCGGCAATAACCTTCAAAAGTAGGCATTTCACCTTTAACTTCCACAGGCTTGAAGTTTGGCTGGTAGCGATATTCCACAATATCCGATAAATTAGTTTTTACATTGTGAGTATGAACATATTGACCCTGGGGAATATCCTCAGTAGCATGACCGATGGGATTGCCGTAGCGCATAATATTCTCCCCTGCTTTGATGTCCCGGGTAGCAATTTTATGCCCCATAGGAATGTCACTCAACAGGGTTATCTTTTGGTTTTGATCTTCGATGACGGTGCCTTTTGATAAAGGACTAGCCGCAATAACTACATTGTCATTTTCATGGACCCTCAGTACATTTCCCACTCTAATCATTCCTTCCTACATTTTTGTCAGCACAGCAGGATTAACTAAATTTAATGGTCTTTCTCCTCTTAATACTCGCAAAATTTCTTGAGCAGCTTGTTGCTGCAGGCTTTGCTGGGCTTCTTCAGTATACCAAGCTGAATGGGGGGTGATTACCACATTGGGTAAAGACAGCAACTCATTGTCAGGATCAATAGGTTCTTTTTCGCTTACATCCAGAGCTGCCCCGGCGATTTTAGCAGTTCGCAGAGCTTTAATCAAGGCTTTCTCGTCCACTAAAGCTCCCCGGGCAGTATTTACCAGGAGACAATTATCTTTCATCTTGGCCAGGGCTTCCTCATTGATCAGATGGATAGTATCTTCACTAACCGGAACATGAAGGGACAGGACATCGGCAGAACCCAGTACCGTTTCGAAATCCACCAGTTTAACCTGGTAAGATGCAGCGATATCGGGATCAACGTAAGGATCGTAGGCTATCACCTGCATACCAAAGGCTTTAGCTTTATCGGCTACCATACGAGCAATCCGGCCAAAGCCCACCAGTCCCAAAGTCTTGCCCCGCAAGCGAAACAAGGGTTTGGCTAGTTTATAATCCCATTGCCCTTGATGAATATATTGATTAAGCTGAACTATTTTACGGGCACTGGTCAACATTAACGCTATGGCATGGTCAGCTATGTCCTCAAGACCGTAATCGGGGATATTGGCTACCATAATGCCATGCTTGGTTGCAGCCTCTACATCAATACAGTCAAGCCCCACACCGTACCGTACAATCGCCCGGCACTTTTGCATATGATCCATTACGCGACTGGTAATGTGGGCATACTGTACCAGCAAAGCGTCAGCATCCCTGGTGGCCTCGATTAACTCCTCTTCCGTCCGGCACTGGCACTTGACAAACTCAGCACCTGCCTGGGCTACTGCCTCTTCTTCCCAACGCAAAGACTCATATTCAAAATCGGTGATTACTACTTTTAGAGAAGTTGTCATCAATTAACACTCCAATCGGATAAAAACAACTGCCGCGTTGCCCTAATTATAAAAAAACATCGCAAATTAAGGTGTTAACATCGTTTATTAATAGTCAACATTGGGGAAATAGTTGAAAAGAAATCTACACGTGTAGACAATTTTTTCATCGGGAAAATCGGCAGGCGGAATTTCCAGACCGTAAAGCCTGGTAAGATTCCGAGAACCTGTTATTCAATGGCAGGAAGCAAAAACTTTCTCAGGTATGTTCGCAGGCAGATATGAAACATTATAATACTGGATCTTTTTTATTACCACCGGTCTAATGACATTGTAAAAGTTTCGGTGTCATCAATATTGTCCAGATCCTGATTGAGCTTTTTTTGCATTTCCTGAATCTGTTCCTGGAAGGCCAGGTAATCACTGCGTTGCACCTGGTGTTCACTGCGACTGGCCAAATCAGCAAACACCCGATTCAGTTCATCCAAATATCCCAAGGCTTCGTTGAGCAGGGCTTCAGAATTCATATTGCCTACCTCCGCATTTTTTGCATTTAGTTTGCTCCCTATCAGCTTGTTCCAAACATTTTTTACTAAAAGCAGGGCTGCATAGAAAACTGACACCTTCAAAAAATATGTAATGACAATAGCTCATGGAAAGGAGTTGCAATATGAAGCATAATCCGGATGATCGCAGCGATAATGTGGAGAAGATACAGTTCAATATTAACCATACCATACGCAATATGGAGCTAGCGGAGGAAATGATCGAAATAACTGATGATCCTAAAATGAAAAAAGCGTTAGAAGAAAAGAATGAACGGCGCAGAGAAGCCCTGAACAGTATGAGAGCTGAAATTCGCGACGAAGCCCTTGACCGGGAAAGAGGTTATGAATAGCAGCAGATAAAAATATTATCAGAACCAGGAACGCTCCCCAAGAGCGTTCCTGGTAGGTTTGTTTAATCAGTCTCGGGTAGGAATGTAGGCACCTTTTGAAGCACTGACGGCATTTTTACGATACTGATAAAGGCTGCCCTGCACTGGCTTGTATGAGGGAAGATTCATCTCTTTTTTTCTGGCATCCAGATCCACATCTAAAACTTCAATCACCCCGTTAATAACGTCCACATGAATCATATCGCCGTCTTTTAAATAAGCGATAGGTCCCCCATCATAAGCTTCCGGACAGATATGGCCCACAAAACAACCGTTGTTTGAACCAGAAAAGCGTCCATCGGTTATCAGGCAAACCTTGGATCCCAGACCCATGCCCACCAGGGTTTTCATAGCCCTCCACATCTCAGGCATACCAGGACTGCCCTTGGGGCCTTCGTTGCGGATAACTATCACTTCTCCGCCTTTGATTTCACCAGCACTTATACCCTTAAGGGCTTCCTGTTCCCCTTCATAAATCTTGGCCGGTCCTGTGAACTGATGGGCCTCCGGAGGAATTGCCGCAGGTTTGGTAACTGCCCCTTCCGGAGCCAAATTACCCTGTAATATAGCTATGCCCCCATACTGGTGAACTGGATTGCTTAAGGGCCTTATTACCTCCCGGTTACGGTTTTCTATTAGGCTCAGATTTTCGGCCACGGTCTTACCGGTACAGGTCATGCAGTCACCATATATATAATCACCAAGTTCTTTCATAATTGCCTGTACCCCGCCAGCTTCATAAAAATCCACCAAACTGTAGATACCGGCAGGCATCATAGAAATCAGATGAGGAATTTCCATACTGACCCGACCGAACTCAAAAATGTCCAGGTCGATTCCCGCCTGATAAGCAATGGCCAATATATGCAATACGGCATTGGTGGAACCCCCTATAGCGGAATTAACCCGGATAGCGTTAAGCAAACTCTTTTTGGTAATAATATCCCGGGGACGAATATCCCGGCGGATCAGATTCATAATAGCCTGTCCGGTTTCAAAGGCAATAATCTGGCGACGGGAATATACTGCAGGAATGGCCGCACATTCCGGCAGAGACATGCCCATAGCTTCTGCCAGGCAGCACATGGTATTGGCGGTTCCTAACATGGCACAGGAACCAATGGTTGGAATAGCATTGTTTTCGATCCAGGCAAATTTTTCGGGAGAAATTTTACCCGCTTTTAACGCTCCTACCGATTCCCCGATTGCTGAGTGATCCAAAAATTCACCGCCATAGGGATTATCCTCTTTCATATGACCGGCAAGAGCAGGTCCCCCATTTATAAAAACAGCAGGAAGGTTCAGGCGCAGGGCTGCCATAATCATGCCTGGAACTATCTTGTCACAGGATCCCAGAAGTACAATGCCATCTAGCTGATGGGCCTGCACCATGATTTCAACATCATTGGCTATCACCTCACGGCTGGGCAGGATGTATTTCATTCCTTCATGCCCGTTAGCTATGCCATCGCAGCAACCAATGGTTCCAAATTCCAGGGGTGTGCCGCCTGATGCATAAATACCCTGTTTTACCCTCTGAACCATCTGCCGGAGAATGGTATGCCCAGGGCAAATATCACTGAAAGAGCTGACGACACCTATCAGTGGCTTCTTTAACTCGGCTTCGCTGTATCCCCCGGCTTTGTAAAGAGCCCTAACCGTAGCCCCTTCCGGTCCCTGCATAATATTCTGACTTCTAGTGTTCATTGTGCTACCTCCCTAACAAATTCTCCTGCTAAGTTTGGTCTTTAAACATCTACAAGCATCACTATAACACATCCATTTCTGTATGTTTAGATAATGCATTGGCTGGTTTTTGTTGAACCGGCTATTGGTGAGACTCCCTCATTTTTAAACTTAACCTGCTTAAATAGCTTTTACCCTGTCAATAGTCAGCGAAAATGTCACCCCTTTACCTGGATAACTGAGCAGCAGAAATGTCACCCCTGTTTGTTTTGGAATAAAACATTCTGGTATAGCCAAACCAAGGGGATTTGTTTTTAGGTTT